>WLWD01005585.1_pt1 | contig 21601 bp, 12 predicted proteins | sample 6712731 | NCBI WGS metagenome assembly WLWD01 (sample SAMN12718690, study PRJNA576275) | sponge metagenome | isolation source: marine sponge | host: Mycale hentscheli | place: New Zealand: South Island, Marlborough, Capsize Point | collected 2014-11-01
CGAAGTTTTGAAATTAAGTCTGGAAAAGGGTCTTCAATGCCATAGTAACTGTCGAATCAACTTTTTGTGTCTTGAAAACAAACGTTTTAGCAGGAATTTTCTCATACTTTGGAACTTAAGTATAAAGTAAGGTTTGCTTAATGCTGTAGTTTCAGAATAAACTTGGAGTCAAGCCTAAATAGCCGTGTTTTTAGGAGAAAAACGTTCCCCGCGCGCGCGTTTAAAGAGCATACGTACCATCCATACATACATACATATATATAACATATACCCGATTTTGCATTATCCACCCCTAATACTGTCTCGCTCGCTACGCTAGCTCGCCAAATAAACTGACATCCCCGATTTTCGATTGTGTTACCCCTGTAAGTGTCTCGCTCACTCACCAATTAAAACTTTTAATATATATAATATTGGCGTTTGCTATTATTATTATTATTATTATTAACTTTGAGTTCATCTTGTTATGTATCAAAGGAAATTAGACAAAGTTTGTGGTGAAAGTTGAGAAAACTATTATTTATTGTACACGTACAGTAGAACCTCCCTTATCCGACTCCCAAGTTACGGGCACCTCCCTCTACCGGGCAGCTGCTATGTACCTTGTGGTTAGGTAAAGTATCCCAACTAGCAAATTTGACAGCTGTTTTTGGATGGGGAGTTCAGCTGGCAGCACTATTTTGAATGCAGTTCAGCTTGCAGCACTTTTCTAAATATGGCATCCAAGGGAAAGCAAAACGTTGTAACACTTGAAAAGAAACTGGGCATTATTAAAACCGAACTCAGTCTCTAAAACATCATCATACTGTAACACTAGTACATAGTTATTATTTTAATCTATATAAGTAGTAATTGTGAAAAAAAAAATTGTGTATATTCTGAGATATGGGCAATGGAAGATCTGGACCTCACTCCCGGCCATTTCTTGATTGGGAGGCCATTTAAAGCTCCACCGTGCAAGCCAGCTAGCACTGCCAAGATCACCAGCCTCATGAGATGGGCTCTTGTGAACCATCTGGGAACCCCTTGAAACCAAGGTGCCCAGATAAGAGAGGTTCTACTGTATATTAAATGTACTATATAAGCAGTTGCATGAGCACACTGCCATGGTGTTAACTATTAAACTTTACATTCATAAAATAGAAATTATAGAACAGGTAAAAAAACATGTCAATAATATAACATAAGAACTAAGGTGAGTAGGTAAAGTAAGTGATATACTTTCAGGTGTAACTCATAGAGATTTTAAATTTAGCAGTGCATTGTTTGATAATGTTGTAGGCTTCGGTTTACTGTGAAACCATTGATTTCTTGCATTTAATTGAATTTGGTATGGTCATCAAAAAATGGCAATTTTCTCTCTATCAATACACAGGATATCTCGCTATATTTTTACTAATACAATTTTTAATTACATGAAGTTTCAATTTACATGTGCTAATTAGGTGAGTCTGGTTGAAGCTGATAAGAATAAATTTTCATGTGCTACTTCCAAGAAATCTGAGAAGACCTTGGTAAGAATAGAAGAGCAGATAAAATTTCTGTCATAGGGTCAAGTTTATTTCACAACTGTCCGTTATTTGAGCCAAAATTTTAAATAATTTGAAAATTGGTAATATTGTATGATAGGAATATTTACATTGAGGAGTCAGAAATCCAATGCTAAAGAGCCAAGTGATAGAAACCACAAAAATCTTGTTTACTACTGTAATCTTCAGAATTTACAAACCTACGTGACAGCTGAACCATGTTGCATATAACCAGGAATAATTATAACCAGGAATAATTATAACCAGGAATAATAATTATCATTATTATTTATAGTAACAATAATAATAAAGCACCAAAGGTGCAAAGCCTCACAGATAGCTATTAAATAATTTCTAGACTAATCAGGCCAATACTTCATAAAAGAACCTAAACATGCATGAGCTAAAAATTTGTAGAAGTATGCGGTAGTTTTGCCTTGCATTGAAAGTTAATTGAGTGTTTGAACTGGAGTTTTGGGTTAAAACTGTTGGTGAGTGTCTCTTACATGATTGTGACGTGACAAAAAGGGAGTGTTACCCACCAAAACTAGTACCTATGCTACCTAAGATCAGTGTTTGATCCAGGGGAAAGGAACACTGGTTCTTTTCTTCCTCCCTCCTCTCCTCCCCCCCCCCTCCCCCCCAAAAGATAATGTTCCCCCCTCCCTACCATAGTAGTCCCCCCCCCCCCCCTACCCCTACCCCTACCCCCACTTTTCCCCACCACAAATGACGCTTCCTCAATATTATAAGGTATAATTTGAAGTACTTAATGGTTGACAAAAATGTTTTGTACAGTTACCATTGAATGCTCTGGATTTGCTGTCCAATGATTCGTGTGGGCTGTGGGTGAAGGTATTTGGGTCTAGAAACTTGAATTGCCCATAAATTTCACTGTTAAAATGCACTAAATAGGACTCATGAGATAATTTGCTTTTTAGTATCCATTTGTAAATAGCTGCATGTGTATACATTTCAAAGTTTAATCTAACACAATATTTCCCCCCCTAGCGAAAATTTCTGTATCAAACCCTAAAATTAACAATAAATTGTCATTCTGAGCAATTTCATACCTAAATCAACGGTTAATTGTCAGTGATCTCCAATATCAGACCGAGACAGACAAGACAGAAAACAAACAGAACAACAGCTATAACTCTCTGGTGCATGCATGCTGAGGGAAAGAAACATATTATTCAATTTTATTTTTCATAAATATGATGCCAGCAGCATGTATGACATCATCACATAAAATGGTCACATGTATGACATCATCACATAAAATGGTCACTTGTATTTATTACACCTATTAATTGACTGTTCAGTTTGAATTAAATTTACGAAGAATAGTTTGTACTAGACACAGTAAGCTCTTCATTGAACAAGACAGAAGGAAAATGCCAAGCTCGTGGCAATTTTTTTTTCTTTACTGAAGCGTATAGTTTGTGAATATTGTGATTGTATATGGGGGTATTTTGCTGTAGCTTTGCATAAACTATGTGCAGCTAGCATGCTGACAATTTAGACTTGTACACCACATTACTTGTAGTTTATAGCAAGGAAATTAATATTGCTGACAATAAACTTTAGTTTTTGTTTTCTTGTAGGCAGCCATGAACAAAATTATTTTGGAGAAGGAAGAGAAGTGAGTAGGAAAGAAATTTGCAACAAGTTAGCTTTATGTTTTACTTGAAATGTTATCACAGAGAAAAGCTAAAAATGTTTAAAGCTTTGCCAGCTCCATCACCTAAAGTAAGTAAATATAATAAATATAGTGTTGATGTAGTCGTTGCTATTGTTGTTTTTGTCAATCTTGGCTGTAGTTGATGTCCTTTTTTTATAATGTAAAGAATTTATAGTAAAGTAATAATCAAATCATGTTAACAATGACTACACTGTATACTTTTTGAGTTTTGTCTTGCGAGTTAGTGTAGACTAATGTATGGCAAGCCATAAGTTTTAATAAGTCAGATTCCATCACAGTAAACAAACATTTTATGGAATTATAAATCATCTTCCCTATAGTATAGGGAAGATTGTTTATTGGATTAAAATTCATAATACAATAATGATTAACGATATTATCATAGTATTGTATTATGAAATACAGAAAGAGTGTGCGCCAGTGAAAATGACTACAACAGCTATTATGAGAGAAGGGGCACGAGTCATGAAAGAAGAAGAGGATATAGAGGCAAGGTTGGTCGCAGTCAAATTAATAGACTGGCTTTCTTTGCATTAATATCATGTCATTGTTAGTAGCATTGTTGTTTTTCAAAATAAATGATGTAACCGTGTTCTGGATTTAAAAAAAATATACAAGAGAGAATAGATTTGTTTTGTTTTTGTGTGTGAGTATTTTTTAGAACTAGTGGTGCGCTCGAATAGCGCAAATGCGTGGCGAGCGAGCAGACTCTTTTTACAGAAAAATAGGACAGAAATTACATCTAACTGTAGTGCACAGTGTAACCCTTTCCATTCTCAGTTAGCATCACAGAATCTAAAGTCTCTGATCCCAGACTAAACTAACAGAATTACCTGAATAAACTTCGAAAGCAGTGGCAAAGAAGCGCAGCTTGACAAAGACTTCACAATTGTTTCAAGAAGAGAGTAGCTGTAAACTTTTTGGTTGAAACAAAGTTGCGTCTGTAGCAGGATTCTCCGCGCTCGTTAATTGAAAAATACTGGAACTGTGAACGCTTTACCTAACTTACGTAATTAGAAGCGCGGGCGAAAACAGAGGTCTCACGTACCCCATAAACAGATAAATAAATAAATAAATAATTATAGCGAAATCTCGATTGAGTTACCCCTGATAGTGTCTCGCTCGCTCGCCAATAATTCTACGAAGGCCATTGTCTTTAAGCTGTAGACAAAACAGCCTTGATGTTGAAAGTAATGTGAAGTTGTGCACTTGATGATTCAACAAAGTCAAGTGGTGCTCATATCTTTGTACATTTAACAGTAGTAGTATGTGTAAAATCCATAATTTTGGTGTCGGTTCACTTAGGCTAGCTGACTTGGAGGCTGGAGGAAAAGACAAGACTGAATTTATTAAATGGAGAGAGGAGATGGCACTTCAGGATGCAGCACTAGAGAGGGCAACATTAGAGCGAAAGCATTTGGTGAGTGGTTACAGATTAAATACATTATTTTACATCATCATGTAATACTTATGTAGGAAGGTCAACTGAGCTATGAGCAGGCTATACTAGCAAAGAAAAAAACCATAGAGGGCAACCGTCAGGAAGCTAAGAAGTTTCGTAGTGAGTCAGAGCAACTAATGCGGCAATACTTTGAACAATGTCAAGAGGAGCAGCAGGAGATGAGGAGACTGGTAGAAGCCACCACTAGGGGCCATCACAACACACAGCTTATGAAGGACAAGCTCACTGCCATCAAAAGGAAAATTGGTGGGAACACTTTGTGTACATTGTGTAGCTCAAAGCTCTATTCTTGTATGCGTGTTATTCACACAACTTGAATTAGAGTATAGCAGTTGGTAATGTCATTAATGTGCCAGGTTTGTTTGTTTGTTTGTTTGTTTGTTTTTCAGCTTCTAAATTGAGTAGTTGCTCATTTCAAGCTGTCAAAACCTTTTGTTTGTTTGTTTTTATTTTCCTTCATGTAAACAGTTCAGCAAGTGTCTAAAGAGAATCAAGAGCTCATGGCTAAAGCTTTAGAAGAGGTACAAATGATGATTATTCATTGAACGCGCTTTTAAATAATGGAGTCTCAAGTGAAAAATGTGTTCTGCAATTATGTCAGTTATTGTTATATATTGTAGGAGGAGAAACTGATGAGACAAAAAATGGAACTGATTAAGCAAATTCGAGCAGCAGAAAGTTTTCCTTCCTTGAAGGCAAACATTGTGGATCTAGCTGAGACTCCTGGCTATGGCTTTTTATCAGAAATGTCTATTGCTGAAGTAGGTGCCAATGAGTCATCATTTCACTCGGAGGGTTTTTGTGAGCGTGGGCGTGACAGTGGCTCCTCTTAGTACACTTACTTATCAGAGAGAAATTTGCAACACCCATAGAATATCTGGTAAAATTTAAGGTATCCTGGTGAAGATTATACCTCTTTCACCCCTACCCACTACCCACTTTGGTTAATTTCAATTAAGTCAATGAGCTTTGTACAGAATACTCTCATTTTTGACCTTATCTTGATGGCTTGGTGAATGCAAAGTACACTCGTTTTGTAATAATTCACATTTAGCATCACTAAGAGATATGAAAACTGGTAGGCTTCCTACACTAAATCAAAGGGACTCCAGAGTGACATAGTGTTTCAAGCGAGAACATGTAGTTAAGAATTATAATTGTGATGGTTCCAATTACTACAGTTTTGATTTTGAAGTTGCTGATGTAATTGGAAAGAAAATAGTGAGCACTAACACTATTCCCTCCATAATGTCAGTACTCAACGCCCACTCACAAGACTAACTACATGAATGCAAAAAATGTTATTTGTTTTGTTTTTAGCTTCGGGAAAGATTGGCTTTAAGAACCATGGCAGATGAACAAAGAATGAAAGTAAAAAGAAAAGAAATAGAACAAGAAAAGAAGGTAAATAAGTATACCTTTTGTATTATATATATATATATATATTACTATTGTTAGGTTAAGCAGGAACTATTGGCTAGTACAAAAGAAATGGTCACAAATCATAAAAAGCATCAGCAAGTACATTCTTCTAAAACGTAAGACGTCATACATACCTTTGCAGATTTTATAATTGTTTTATATATACATATATTACATAGAAATGATCAATTAAAGTCTAAATTATTGGAACAGAATTTTAAAGAACAAAACATAGCTGATCTCAAGGAAAAGTTAGAAACAAAAAGAAAAGGTACTTAGAATACAATATTGATTTTTAACAATTTGACAATCTGTTGTTGTTTTTTGTTTTTGTTTCTTGTTGTTGTTTTTTGTTTTTTGTTTTCTTTTTGTTGTTGTTTTGTTTTGTTTTTTGTTTTAATAGAACGGGAAAAACTCAAAGAATTAGTGCCAGCTCCTGCATGCTCTCTGAAGATAAGTAGTACCACATCAAAACCTCCTGCCGTGAAATTGCACTCTAGACATAAGCGGAATAAGGACACATGCCGGACAGCCACTACTAGTGACCAGTCTCTAAATAGCACACAAAATGCCATAACAACTCTAATGAAGTAAGACCATTAAAACTATATTATGCAAATTGTCTTACATTAGTGAATATAGGGTTTAGCTAACATTACTTTTATGTACACAGGTATTAATATACTAGACAGATTGTGCACCTGCTTTGTGATGAGTCAAGGATTTGAGACCGCGCAAAATAGCCTATGTTTTGCGTATTTTGGGCTAAAATCTTGTCTTTGTGAAGTGAAAATTTTAAGAAATAATTCTATAGTCTATCTACAGGGAGATGGCATGATCACGAGTGTGCTATTAAAGAAGGTACTTAGCTCAAACTATTTATCTGCAGATTACAAAAATTTAATGAGAGACTTACAGGCAAACAGAGTTGAAGATAGGAAAGCATAAAGTGGTGCTTGTCAGAATCTCTCAAAATTACCACAATGTTTCACTAGTCAAATAATTCAAACGTTTTGGGTGCTATTCAGCTGCCAAGTAAAAGCATTAAAAATACAATAAGTGATCAAAGTGATGCTCTTAACAGATAGTGACTTTAAGTAAAGTAGCTAATGCAATTCATGTACAGGCAAGAATACTATACTCTTTTTCATTTGCTTGGTGAGCTTGCTTATTTGCCTTGATTGCCTTATTAAAAGCACATAACAAGTTGGTTATATATGTTTTAGGCATGTATCCTTTTTTTGTGGCTTGAAGGAGTTTTCTCTCAAAATATAAACTTACTTCTGATTCATTCTGATATTGAAGTCATACTTTAGGGCTAGGCTGACCATTGTTGTTTATCATAAAGTAACATCTATTTATTTATTTTTTAATCACTACTACCACAAGTGATTTGCTATCACATCCATTCTCCTTGAAGAAATTGTCACACCCTTATCATTATTTAGCCAAGATGACTAAATCATATATTTCTTGGTAAATGGAACAGAGCAGAAGCTAGAGTATAGCTTCACTTCAGGGAAAGCAAGTAAATATTTTCTTGGTTGAGCTAGAATTAGTTCATACTAAGGCTTAGTCTATGTCTATGGAGTTTGGCCAGACTTACTTTACGAATACCCTTTACCAGACACTATAGTCATTTGGTTAAGATATAATGTTCTTTTCTATCATTTATGGTAAAGTAGTGAAATTGCTCTGAGTTTACAACCATTGCATTTTTTAATGAGACCATGTGACTATTGTCAAATTTTATTGGTGAATATCATTATTATGTTTCTTATATTTTTTGTAGGTCAGCTAATAAAACATGAACAGATCAAATTCGCTTCATGTAATGTTAACATTAAGTCTCAACAGCAGCAATTTTATATATCACTATGGCATAGGTTATTACAGAATTTCACTTTTCAAAGCTCATATATAAATGTAATATTTTCGGTTGTGGATGTTTAGAATTCATTACCATTTCAAGTCACTTTATGTTGTTGTTTTTTTTGTTATTTCTAAGCCTACCACAAATCATAAGGCACAAATGCTGCCTTCTACGTGCATGTCTATTGCTCCAGACTCCTGTGCCACCTCCTCAGTCTAATGTTCTTTTTATTCTGTTGCATTTCCAAAACTAATTATAAGCAATTACTGTATTATGTTTACATTATATCACTCAAATCTAATTTCAGTCGTACTAAATAATTACTTATCTACTGCTATCTATAATGTCAATTTGCAAGTTACTGTTTATAAACTGACACTCAAAGTTATTGTACGAATAATTCAAACTCCTGCATGATGATGTCCGCATTATGTCTTTCTTGTCTTCTGCACACCCTAACCTCAATGTCTTCAGTGGTGAACTCATTCAGTTGTTTATTAAATTTCCCGTGACAGCTTCTAGCACAAGATGTTGCATTTAAGGGCTCAACTCGCATACAATTATAATCATAGGCCCCAAAGAAGGTCCATGAAGGGAGGCATGTCGGTTTTGAAGAAGCTGCAAGTGTTCTAATATGCTTTCTGTTGGGTTGGGTACCATAAGTTATGCTCACACCATCTACGTACATCTCGTTAATAGAACGTGGTGTGGACCCAAATCCGTTAAGAGAGCCGACTCCATATATTCGCCAGACTCCGCGTACATTTGAGTATGTCGTACTTGAAGAAAATATCAAGTGGGAGCATGTGCTTCCTGTAACCTCAGGTATACATGATCTGTTGTCATAGCTGGAGTGTGTCAATCCTTTAAAGCAATCTGCACCTTGAGTAGTTTTACTTAGTTTTGCGATCCTCATCCAGCCCCGACTAAATCCAACTATGTATTGTAGATCACAGTGCGTGAAAATGTTAGATCCGTTATTAGCTCGTATCCAGTAAAATCCAGAAGGAGCACTTGGATGAAGGTTATATATTTGTTGGCATGAAGAAGCAGGAAGTGCTGGAGTCGTACCCATTTCTGCCATGATCATTCTTACATGCTCATAGATATCTCCATGAAATGAATTCCACCAAGATGTGTAAAGCATGTCTACTGTGTGGTTTATCGACTTTATCTGCTCGTTCATATCTCCTTGAATTGAATTCAGCCTTGCAGACATGCTAATTTTAGTATCAAACTGACTGTTGTGAATTTGAGTGTATATTCCAAACAGCGAGAGAATCAGTACTAAAAGAACCACAATGCTCATAATGATGATTGCAAGGAGTAATTTGTACTTCAATGTCATGAAATTATCGGAGCTGGTTGCAATTTTTCGCAGAACATCATAGCTGGAGTAAGTAGGCTTAGCACTACTACAGGATATTTCTGCATAAGTATCTTCTTTTATTTGTTTTTTACCCTGCGAATTATCCACATAATCTTCTTGGATGATCGATGCATACAACGGGTTATCACATTTTTCTTCCATGTTGAAAGAAGCAGTAGAAGGCAACCCATATGAATCGACGAATTGGGGACATTTTAAATAGAAACAGTTGTTTATTTCAAAAGGAATGATCTGATAGAAAGTCACATGATGTGCCAAGTTGTGTGACTTCAGCATAAATGTAAGGACGATTGTATGTTTAGCCAATCTAAAAGTCATAAAATGTGAAGAATATGATGTAATGTAGCAATCACCAAAGCATATGCACAATAAATACTAATGTTTATATCAAAATTTAAAACGATAAACTTTTCACCAAATTACCTAAATATGTAAAATATTTCTTGACTCTGTAAATTTTCTGCATGTTTAGTGGAAACGATAAAGTTGTTCTATTAGTAATAATATTCCCAAATACTTTTAATTCATACAGTTATAATAACATCACTTGCTGAATTAATGGCTACTATGCTCAGACAGTTGCTAGTGGTAGATGAGTGGTTATTTTTTTTAGATATGTGTTGGTTTAGCTATATTATGTGCGTATTATATAGCTATTTATTAGGTACTGAACAGAGCCTGATAACTGTTGCCACATAGAAAATGCATTAAAGTAAACAGGATGTGGCTTAGGGCAATATTTTTCCATATCACCTGTGTTCATAGTTATTACGTTGGGTTATTACGTCCCCCTAGGTAAATTTCTTGTTACCAAGGTATTCTCCCATGAGCAGTACCTAATAAATTTATTATCCATTGGATACCCGAGAATATCACTCGTCTGATTGGCTGTATTTACGCTCGTGCCTGCGGCACTCGTGTAAATACTAAGCCAACAGACTCGTGATATTCTCCTGTATCAAATGAATAATATATATATATATAATACTTATTACATGAGCCAGAGTGTGATATGGCGCAATGTTTCAAAAGTAGGCCAATATAATATTTCCAAGAGCGAGTCTGAGAGTGAAGTATCTTGCCATATCTCTGACAAGTGTAATAAGTGGTTTATTCTACGCTATATTATATCTTCACTGAAGTAGTTTGTACCAGGGTTAGTAACTCAGTAGGTAAAGTTGGCTATAAAAACTATGTTGCTCTGACCAGGTTGGGTAGGTGGTAAGCTAGGCCAGATATCTAGCATGGGTTGTGTGTGTGTGTGTGTGTGTGTGTGTGTGTGTGTGTGTGTGTGTGTGTGTGTGTGTGTGCGTGCATACGTGTGCAATAGGGTAGACACACAATTTTCATTTGGATTAAAAAAAAGTTAAACTTTCACTCTGTTGGGATAAACCAACAGCACAATCATAGCAGAGCAGTGGCAAGTTATCTTGGTTTCAAGTCCAATGGAAATACCCACTTCATGAAGTGTACAAGCTGTCCTTAGTGTTAGGTAAAAGGGATCCTGATGCACTGGTAGAGTACTGTTTCTCAAATATGGATAGCTCAGCCACACCATTCATATTCACAGTGTCTATTAACTTTTGAATATCACAATGTTCTCTATAGCAGTTAAAATGTTGGATGGAGTTATTCTGAAATACTGTACTTCACAGTAAACCACCACCATTACACTAATGTTTATATTTTGACTCTGCATTCTCCCTTACCTCTCCCACAACTGAATATTTTTAGCTCTTGGAGTCCGGAGTAACTCATTTATATACCACTAACTTACAACTTCACCGTATCACTCATGCTTGTTATCTAACACTTTGTCTTGAGGGCTCAATTTTATAATGCATTCACATGTTGTTTTGTTTTTGTTTTTGTGCTATTATTGACCTTCTTTATGAAGTTGGTAATAATACCCCTAGACTAAAGAACTCTCACCACTTTTTCATTGAACACTGTATAAAATCCACATAACTATATTTTCATGAATTATTCCAATATTGTTGAAATTAAAGACTCATATTTGTAAAGTGATACTGAATTATTAGAAGCAAATGTCATATTTCATGCATGCATATACATAACTGTAACACTTATCGAGCTCTTGAGTAGTTAATTCTCCCAAATCATTTCACTTGCAAGGATCATTAGTGAACATTTTGAGGCTAAGTGTGAATTAGATAATAATCCAGAGCCATTAAATATCCATTAGCTTAATTTAATATGACTCTGATGGATATAACTAACAAGATTGTGGAAGTTTAACAGAACGTTAGATGTAATGCTAAAATGAGCTCTTAGACTAAGCACAGTCCGGCTGGACCAAAAAATAGCAGCCACTTTTGGTCCATCCCTGCCAATTTCAGTCCTCCAGATCTTGATCATCAATTATCCATAAATACAATACTTGTGCATATAACCACCTCACACAAATCATGTTAATCCTAGTTACTAGAGCCAGAAAAGTTGCTACCCCAAGTAGAAATGATAGTGAAGTGTTACTTTTCTAGGTCAATTATTAGAAAGGGTCACCAACCCACTACAGCACACTAACAGTTTCTATGTTATACAAAGAAGCATGTAGCTACGTAGCTGTACAGCCTTCTATTGCCACTATTAAAAAGCCTGACAATGAATAGAGTTGCATGTGTAATGATGCAATTAGCTTATGTTGTTGTTGTTATTTTCTGATAAGTAGCTTGCTAGTTGTTTCTTCATGAAACAATAGGGTGGTTAGTTCAGTAGCTTCTCGTGTTTATCATTACCCATGCTTTCTTAGTTAAGACTAACTTAAATCATTTTACCAGTGTTTGTAGCTATCTCTTATTCATCAGTAAAGACTTTGCTCTTTTGTGTGTGTTTTGATGGAGCATAAAATATTTGTGGGCATGGACACAAGATAGGAGAACAAGTCTAACTTATGTGTTTAATTATAATATTTAACAATCTGAAAATATTTCAACTGTATCTCGCTAAAATTTGCTAGATAGCCTGCAAAACTTGGCAAATGGACTAGTTTGCTCTGACCCTGTGAAAGTGTATCTATTACCCAATCCGAGAATCTGCTAAAATTTGAAATTTTTTTTCACATGAATCTAAACACACAATAAATGGGAGCGTTGTTCAGGGGTTCCTGCTGCTCCTGTAGGTTACTTACTGTATGAAAGACTTGTGTAAGTGGGTGGAACACTCCTACCTGTCTTATTAAAGTTGTCCTGACAAATAGAATGTTATTGGTTGATCAAGTGAGGAGGAAGTGTTACAATTAACTTAGTTATGGCTGGTTACAGGTGTTTAGTCCCACATAGCCCAGACTAAAGGTCCGGGTACACAATACAATGCCTTGTTTTGCTGTTCCAATAGCTATGCTATGTCAATTGCAAACACTGTTCAAGACGAGGGTTTTTGACATGAACTGTCACATAAAGAAATAGACCATACATTCAATTTACTATATCAAAATGCCTAGTGTTGTTGAAGGTCGTTGTTTAGAAGCAAAGACCACATAGCAAGGTTTTAACTAAGACTAGTAAGATCTTATAGCCAACTGAGCAAAATTTGGAAGGGGAGACATTTAGTCCTAGGATTTAGTGTCTTTCCTTAGACATTAGTCTAATGGAAGGCGGCAGGTCAGAGGATTAACTATCTTAGTGACACTTTATCCTATGGCCACCTGTTTATAGGACCACTGATCTCCGAGGAGAGGAAGTCGAGGGACCAACTAGCCAATGACACTTCATCCTAGGACCATCTGTCCAGAGGACTGCTGATCCTAGGTGGTGTGTCAGAGGCCCAGGTGTCCACCATACCAGATGTTCCCCCAGACATTTTGTCCTAGGTTCATGTGTCCCACTCAGGATCATGTGTCCCCTGTGAGTTTTGTAACGGTAGATGAATTTAGGACTCCTCAGTTATTAATCGGCCACAAATCATTAGTCTGAGTCCTAAAGAGTTTCACTGTCTTAGCAGTATAAGTAAAGTATTGCAATTTAATGATACTTAGAGTATAATACTTAATGCATTCAATGAAGATAACCCAAAACTAAACTATTATGAATAAACAAAATGAAAAATGTGTGGAATTTCTATACCAAAATAATACTACTTTAAACAAGTATGGGCATGCTCTGTTTCCTATTCAGAGAAAGTCTACTGTGCTGAGGGCTGACAATTTTGTAAACATTTTCTATTATTCTTTTTAATAAATTTTACTACTCCGCATAAATTTTATGCTAAACTAAATAGCTAACCACTTCAAATAGCTACACCGCACAACAGATAGATTAAATTTAATTTTCATGTGTTAATTTTAAAACCTTAATATTGGTGGACTATACAATCTGATCATAGCTAGCTAGTTTACTGAACTATCCATTGACGTCCATAACTGAGCTATTCCCAATAAATTAGGACTTAAGAGTACAAAGGGGAGGGGGGAGGACACATTAATATAAGGGGAGACAGCCGATCCTAGGACCAACTGTCCTAAGGGACAACTTATCCTAGGACCACCTGTCATAGGACTGCTGATCCTAGGACAGGAAGTCCACCGGGACATACTTGAGGGAGAACTTCCGGTCCTCCTACACAACAATCACCAACAATTGCCTTCCTCAATTTCGTAGGATCACAGACATTGAAGGATTAAAATAAACACACAATCAACAATTAATTTACAAGTAACATTCACTTGCACATCCATACACACATACATACAACGTTCTGTTCGTTCTGATGTAGGCATGTGCCTACAATTTCCTTCACAGATATTAAAGATTCAGCTGCCTGTTCTTCCTTGTCTATTTTCCACTGTTTTGAAATAACTAGCAATATCTTGTTCCCTTGCTGTCCTTTCAGATAGACTTCTCTTAGAATTAGTGTGCTTCCCACAGGGAGGAATTTTTATATTAGCTAAATATTGTGTTTTAGTTGAATTATTGAAGTTATAAAAGTTGTCTTATAACATTTGCACTGATTCAGTCCAAAAAGTTATAATAATAGCAAATTTTCTCGTTCTAACAGCCAATATTGTTATAAAACAAAATGTTGGGTTAAATTTTAATTAACAATATTGGCTGTTAGAACAACAAAATTGCTATTATATTATTTGCACTGTTACACATAGAGCTGCAAAAACACATTGAGATAACAAAATTAATAGTTAGCAATACATGTAGGTCAAATTAGCAATAAGTCATTAATTTTAATGAAGTTTTTGGCGTATTTGGGGAGAAGAAGAGGTGTTCTACCCTCAGCATGCGTGCGCGAGAGTATTGCATACTTAGTTTGTCAGTCATTCATTCTGTTGCTAGGGTCTTGAAGATGGCAACCTACCGAAGATTGAAACAAGCATCAAATGTTGCACTGGACATTTGAGTTACCCATTAAAACTACTGGTGAGATGAGTGTCACTCGTATGTTAAGCTTCTCTTATGAGACAACATTAACATCTACAGTTTCATTGCACGAGTTGCATATTGACTTGCTCAAGCATTATGTATCGACTTGAATGAGCTACTTGGCATATTCATATTGATACTACTCCAAGTAAATTATTCTTTTGGTCTTTGTAATAGCTAGCTATATAGTGTATAGTAATGCTGAGGGTTTGATAGTAACGCTGAGGTTTTGTGCCCTTGGTGCTTCATTTTACAAGTAGTAAACCATTTTTCGATTATTTCTATATTTTGGGGGAAGAAAATCCTGAACCCCCCCCCCCCTGCATGTTGTGGGGAAGAAAATCCTGAATCCCAATTCCACAAGAAAATTACTCAACATTCAGCAGCTGCTAGTCTTTAGTTGGAAGGGAACCTTAAAATAGTATAGAGGCAGAAAGAATATATCCTACACAGCCATGTTTTTAAATAGACCGACTGCTCCGCACTAATTTATATTGAGCTTTCCTGCTTGATTGTGAAGAGGTTCTTGTGATGCATGTCCAATTCTCGAACACATTCCTCAAGACTAGGAATGTTCTACTTATGTGGTAAGGAAGAGAAGAGCTAAAGCTGTTGGTGAGGAGGTGGGGGGGGTACACTAGATTGAAGTAATTCAAAGGTAGTATGTTTACTACATTACTATAGCACTTACAGTTAGGATTCCATTCACTGTTCTGTATATTCTAATATTGTACTGGCTCATTGTTATGCAATATTCTATCTATATATTGCTGTTATTAGTTTGGAGCATTAGACATAGTATAAAATAGAAACTTTGATTGAACCTTTCTACTCAACAGTCTTCTTCAGCAAATATATATAGATAGTATACTCTATTTCTTGTCAATATCTGCATTGGAATTTTTTTCTTTTGAATTCGTTGAGAAACAAAGGTACATTCTAATTTGTTAAGGGTCAATTTACTTATTTTATTTTTTTCTTGACCTAGGCACCAGAAGCAACGGAATGTAGTGAGGGGATGAATTATTTGTTGGCAATAGACAAAAGGAATCGGATGTATAATTCTCTAATTAGAGATGCAAATTATAAGAACCAACTGATGGAGACATGGAAGCATTTAGACACACAAGACTGTGACCCGAGAATCCAATGACTGAATTTCTTATATTTGCTAACATTTTTATATCATTGTCATGACAATCCAATGACCAACTTCTATGATCTGACAAGCAGACAATGTAGAAAGACTGGGTAATGGGATTTTGAAATAGATAGTTGGTGTTTTGCAGATCACTTTATGGTAGTATAATAAATTTTAATTTGTGCACCCAATGTTTGTATAATTCCCATACCTTCAGGGATTTTGGAGACCAGTTACACTCTAAAGACTTACATTTTGCCATTAGTAATTGTGATGGCAAGTCATAAGAGTTCTGAAAATATTTGAATGTGGGTAATTCTAATTCAGAAGTGCAAGTTCAACTCCTGCAATCAACCATTCTGTAATGTTTAAATACATTTCTTTTTGCCACCACCAAACTTAATCTGTAGGCCCTGCCAGATTATGCTATGCAATTTTAGAAGGGAAAAAAACATTCTTTATTCTAAAAAAATTATTTCAAAAGAGTCATTCCAAAATGACATCTCAAATTATACTAACTATAAGCAAGTTGAATTTAGTGACTGCAGTAACAAGTTGAGTGATTTACAAGTCAGTTCTCACTAGTCACTGTCATGTACATAAAGACAAGCCATAGTAAACCCTTTGGGTGTCTAAAATTGTTTAATAAAAGGAATTGACAATCTGTTGCAGGAACAACGTAACACTTTTGTCCAAATGTAGAAATGCATTTGCATGCTTTATACACTACACTAATTGAAGGTCTCGAGTGGGAGAAATGTACCTATACTTCATCTGCTGCTAAATACTTGGATAGATTAAGTTCCAATTGGTTGACAATGCGAGATTCAATTTAGAAGGCTATCATGTTGATGTTGGAATATTGAATATTTCTTACTGAGCTGTTATGACTAAAATTTAGCCCTGAGGGACGCCAGAAGTAACTGCAGCCCAAGTAGATGGAATGCCGTTGAGACCTACAACCTGATGGTTTGAAACCACTTTAGATTGGAGCTGTAAGTAACTTATTTAGTTGATGTATCTATGAATCACAGAATTCTGGGTGTAGCCGTTTGGTTGGAATTATAATAATAATAATAATAACAAATAAATAAATAAGTAAATAAATAAATATATAAATATATAAATAGAAACAAAGAGTTAAGAGTCTGTGCTGCCCACCACTGAGATCCCAGTCCCCCACTACAGCAGAATGTCATAGACTCCTATAATGTTTGTTGTGGAATGAAGTCCATGCCAATTCAGATCTGGCATACTGTAGAGGTTATATAAAAAAAAATTCCTATTTTTTTTTAAAACTAAGTGTAATATTTCAACTTTAGTAATAATAATAATTCAAACATTTTTGCTTTGCGGAAAGAGAATGATCTTTATGAAACAGCTAATTATTATATTTTTCCTTTGAATTAATAGTACATGCAATTGCCTACATTATCATAATATGTATTTTGGCATACGAGTGAAGTTGCAGTTGTATAAGTCCAGTTCTAATGTATATCAGTGAAGAATTGAAACACTAATAAACTTGTATCTCAATCCAAGTAATGGCTAGAAACAATACAGATAAGTTTTCAACAGGGCCAGTTGGAGCTGAGTATATGCAAGCATTAGTAGAAGTGTTGATTTCCAAGGATTGAGAATTGACTAATGTTGTTTCGGTTGAACATTTACATTTTAGTTTTAGTTATAGTTTTTTTGACAAAATATAATATTTCAAGATTAATTTTAGTTTTAGTTTTACACAAGCAAAGACTACAATTTTAGTTTTAGTTTTGGTTTTTCCAATGTACTAATTTTAATTCTAGTTTTAGTTTTAGTTTTTCAAATTTTCTAACTTCTATTTTATTTCTATTTTAGTTTTAGTTTTTTAGAATTCAATTATTTTTAAATTCAAGTCATCAATTTTAGATAGTTTTGTTTTCCAAATGCAGATTTTAAATTAGTTTTTGTATTCCACCATTATTGTTAGCTGGTTTTTTAGCTTTTTTTTTTTTTTTTCTAACAGGAGTACAATAATTTAGTTTTTGAAATAATTATTATTACCCTGTGGCCATCTCTACTTACTGAAGGAGTATAGCATTACAAGCACAGAGACTGAAGGATTGACATGCACATGCTAAGGGCATGTGGCTGGCTAGAGATTCAAGCACCGCTTACTGCGTCCAACCGTTAGTCCTTAGCCAAAAAATTACTCAGTTGCCACGAATAAATGATTGGGTAAAGGGTTTTGCTTCCTGGGCTACATGTGTCGTCGTCTTCTTTCAGAGATTCACTACCAAGAATTATCTATGTTTGATGTTTGGTCATTCTCAGCTGAAATCTTATAAATAATAGCAAATTTTCTCATTTTTACAGCCAATAATATTGTTAATTAAACTTAACCCAACGTTTTGACTTCTTGTGAAGTCCTCTTCAAGGGTCAAGAAGTCGAAAGGTCGGGTTAAGTTTAATTAACAATATTATTGGCTGTAAAAAACTAGAAATTTCCTATTATTATAATGATTTCAGCTGAGAATGACCAAATCATTCAAACATAGCTAATTCTTTGTAGTGACATCTCTGAAAGAAGACGAACGACCAATGTAGTCCCAGGAAGCAAAACCCTTTACCCAATCATTTCTTCGTGGCACCTGAGTAATTTTTTGGCTAAGGCTAACTGTTGGACAGCAGTCAGCGGTTGCTTGACTCTCTAGCCCAGCCCCCTCCCTTAGCATGTGCATGTCAAATCATTCAGTCTCTGTGCTGTAATTGCTATCCATTCAGTAAGTAGAGACTGGCCACAGGGTAATAATAATTATTTCAAAAACTAAATTATTGTACTCCTGTTAGAAAAAAAAAAAAAAAAGCTAAAAAACCAGCTAACAATAATGGTGGAATACAAAAACTAATTTAAAATCTGCATTTGGAAAACAAAACTATCTAAAATTGATGACTTGAATTTAAAAATAATTGAATTCTAAAAAACTAAAACTAAAATAGAAATAAAATAGAAGTTAGAAAATTTGAAAAACTAAAACTAAAACTAGAATTAAAATTAGTACATTGGAAAAACCAAAACTAAAACTAAAATTGTAGTCTTTGCTTGTGTAAAACTAAAACTAAAATTAATCTTGAAATATTATATTTTGTCAAAAAAACTATAACTAAAACTAAAATGTAAATGTTCAACCGAAACAACATTAGTCAATTCTCAATCCTTGGAAATCAACACTTCTACTAATGCTTGCATATACTCAGCTCCAACTGGCCCTGTTGAAAACTTATCTGTATTGTTTCTAGCCATTACTTGGATTGAGATACAAGTTTATTAGTGTTTCAATTCTTCACTGATATACATTAGAACTGGACTTATACAACTGCAACTTCACTCGTATGCCAAAATACATATTATGATAATGTAGGCAATTGCATGTACTATTAATTCAAAGGAAAAATATAATAATTAGCTGTTTCATAAAGATCATTCTCTTTCCGCAAAGCAAAAATGTTTGAATTATTATTATTACTAAAGTTGAAATATTACACTTAGTTTTAAAAAAAAATAGGAATTTTTTTTTATATAACCTCTACAGTATGCCAGATCTGAATTGGCATGGACTTCATTCCACAACAAACATTATAGGAGTCTATGACATTCTGCTGTAGTGGGGGACTGGGATCTCAGTGGTGGGCAGCACAGACTCTTAACTCTTTGTTTCTATTTATATATTTATATATTTATTTATTTACTTATTTATTTATTTGTTATTATTATTATTATTATAATTCCAACCAAACGGCTACACCCAGAATTCTGTGATTCATAGATACATCAACTAAATAAGTTACTTACAGCTCCAATCTAAAGTGGTTTCAAACCATCAGGTTGTAGGTCTCAACGGCATTCCATCTACTTGGGCTGCAGTTACTTCTGGCGTCCCTCAGGGCTAAATTTTAGTCATAACAGCTCAGTAAGAAATATTCAATATTCCAACATCAACATGATAGCCTTCTAAATTGAATCTCGCATTGTCAACCAATTGGAACTTAATCTATCCAAGTATTTAGCAGCAGATGAAGTATAGGTACATTTCTCCCACTCGAGACCTTCAATTAGTGTAGTGTATAAAGCATGCAAATGCATTTCTACATTTGGACAAAAGTGTTACGTTGTTCCTGCAACAGATTGTCAATTCCTTTTATTAAACAATTTTAGACACCCAAAGGGTTTACTATGGCTTGTCTTTATGTACATGACAGTGACTAGTGAGAACTGACTTGTAAATCACTCAACTTGTTACTGCAGTCACTAAATTCAACTTGCTTATAGTTAGTATAATTTGAGATGTCATTTTGGAATGACTCTTTTGAAATAATTTTTTTAGAATAAAGAATGTTTTTTTCCCTTCTAAAATTGCATAGCATAATCTGGCAGGGCCTACAGATTAAGTTTGGTGGTGGCAAAAAGAAATGTATTTAAACATTACAGAATGGTTGATTGCAGGAGTTGAACTTGCACTTCTGAATTAGAATTACCCACATTCAAATATTTTCAGAACTCTTATGACTTGCCATCACAATTACTAATGGCAAAATGTAAGTCTTTAGAGTGTAACTGGTCTCCAAAATCCCTGAAGGTATGGGAATTATACAAACATTGGGTGCACAAATTAAAATTTATTATACTACCATAAAGTGATCTGCAAAACACCAACTATCTATTTCAAAATCCCATTACCCAGTCTTTCTACATTGTCTGCTTGTCAGATCATAGAAGTTGGTCATTGGATTGTCATGACAATGATATAAAAATGTTAGCAAATATAAGAAATTCAGTCATTGGATTCTCGGGTCACAGTCTTGTGTGTCTAAATGCTTCCATGTCTCCATCAGTTGGTTCTTATAATTTGCATCTCTAATTAGAGAATTATACATCCGATTCCTTTTGTCTATTGCCAACAAATAATTCATCCCCTCACTACATTCCGTTGCTTCTGGTGCCTAGGTCAAGAAAAAAATAAAATAAGTAAATTGACCCTTAACAAATTAGAATGTACCTTTGTTTCTCAACGAATTCAAAAGAAAAAAATTCCAATGCAGATATTGACAAGAAATAGAGTATACTATCTATATATATTTGCTGAAGAAGACTGTTGAGTAGAAAGGTTCAATCAAAGTTTCTATTTTATACTATGTCTAATGCTCCAAACTAATAACAGCAATATATAGATAGAATATTGCATAACAATGAGCCAGTACAATATTAGAATATACAGAACAGTGAATGGAATCCTAACTGTAAGTGCTATAGTAATGTAGTAAACATACTACCTTTGAATTACTTCAATCTAGTGTACCCCCCCCACCTCCTCACCAACAGCTTTAGCTCTTCTCTTCCTTACCACATAAGTAGAACATTCCTAGTCTTGAGGAATGTGTTCGAGAATTGGACATGCATCACAAGAACCTCTTCACAATCAAGCAGGAAAGCTCAATATAAATTAGTGCGGAGCAGTCGGTCTATTTAAAAACATGGCTGTGTAGGATATATTCTTTCTGCCTCTATACTATTTTAAGGTTCCCTTCCAACTAAAGACTAGCAGCTGCTGAATGTTGAGTAATTTTCTTGTGGAATTGGGATTCAGGATTTTCTTCCCCACAACATGCAGGGGGGGGGGGGTTCAGGATTTTCTTCCCCCAAAATATA
>WLWD01001135.1_pt1 | contig 21592 bp, 11 predicted proteins | sample 6712731 | NCBI WGS metagenome assembly WLWD01 (sample SAMN12718690, study PRJNA576275) | sponge metagenome | isolation source: marine sponge | host: Mycale hentscheli | place: New Zealand: South Island, Marlborough, Capsize Point | collected 2014-11-01
GATCAAGTCTGGTTCTTGCAAGGAAAAGGCAGCCATGCATCTGATGAGGTGCCTTGCCTTCGTGGAAGCTACAGTGCCAATGACCGTCGTGGCAGACCATATAAGGGGGGTGGACAATACTATTGCTGACGCCTTGTCCCGGGACAAATTGGATGTTGCCCGTTCTCTTATGCAGGGTGCAGAGGAAGAGACGGAGCGGGTCCCGGAGGAGCTGGTGGGTCTGCTCACGAGGGAGGATCGCTCTTGGACAGAGCGGGAGTGGGGGAAGCTGCGTCGCTTCTGTTCAATCAAGGCCTAGCGGAGTCAACGCGCAAGCGTTACGACTCTGTGTGGCTCAAATACTCGGCATGGTGCGATGGTCTGAGTGTGGACCCCTTGCCGGTGACCGAGGAGAAGGCCACTGGGTATGTGGTGACCTTGGCGTGTGGGGGCTGCAAAGCTGTCACGGTCAAGTATCACCTGGCCGGTCTGAGACAGGCCCACGTGAAGGCTGGCCTGGAGCCTCCCGAATGGAAAAGGATGGCTAGGTTGGCCCAGATCAGACGGGGTATGGAACGTTGGGAAGTGGTCCACGGTCCTGGGAAATTGGAAAGGCACCCGGTGAGGTGGTGTCACATGATCGCGATGCGAGAGTCGTGGGAAGGCAAGACAGAGAAGGGGCCCATGCTGTGGGCAGCTGCTTGCCTTTGTTTTTTCGGATGCCTCAGGGCTGGGGAGGCTCTAGCCCCAGACCAGGGAGCGTTCGACGAGAAGGCTCATCTCACTTGGAAGGACGTTGAATTGTGCAACGGGGTCGACGAGACTGTGATCAGGGTAAAGATAAAAGAGTCGAAGACCGACCGACTGAGAGTGGGCGAGTTCGTGTGGCTCAAGAGTTCGGGAGGAGCCATTTGTCCAGTGAAGGCCATGCTGGAGTTCATGGTCATCAGGAAAGAGGGTCCGGGTCCTTTCTTTATGGACGGTGACAAGGTGGGTCTCACCCGAAAGAAGTTCGTGCTAGAAGTTAAAGGGGCACTGGAAAGAAAGGGCCTGGCCAGTACTGGCATTTCTGGACATAGTTTCCGGATCGGGGCCGCCACCGCAGCAGCAGCTGGTGGAGCGTCTGGGGAAGAAGTGAAGGCTCTCGGCCGATGGAAGAGCAGGGAGTACAAGGGCTACATCCGACGAGCTGGGAGTGAACAGGCTGAAGCTTCGGTCAAGCTGACGCAAGCTGCCAGTACTGTGGGACTCAAGTAGCCCAGGGTCATTATGTCATGTGCCGTTGTTGTGCGTGCATACGTGTGGTCATATTGCTGTGTTTATGCATGGGTGTGTTATTATATTTCGGTATGCATTAAGGGGTGCTAAGGGGCTGCTCGTTAGGGTGTGGGTGTGTGCGGTCGGAGCAGTCGGGGCTCTCCGGGGGGCGGCTGTGGGGGCGGTTTGTGGGGGGTGTGTCAGCTCTGCAAGATGCGAGCCACACACGGCCGAGCCTGCGCCGCAGGCTCGTCTGGTAATCCCAACAGGCCTCATCGGAGGCGTGACCGGCAATGGGTAAGGGCCAGCCACGCACGCGACTGCAAACCTCCGGCACACACAGGGAAGAAGGTAAGGCTGAGTGGAAAGTAAGCAAGTCTAACGTGATACCAAAGAACATGAACGAGAACCCCCGAAGGTAACGACAGGTCTAGTGTAACGTACCGAGGTTACCGGCGGGTAAAGGGGCGCAGTATGCCTGGGAGGGTGGAGGCCCACCCGGGGCGCAGACGCGTGAGAGACGCCTCGTGCAGTGTGCATTAGACAGAAATAACAAATTAAAAAAGAAAGTGGCATACTATGGAAGAGAAGAGGAATGAAAAGGGCGGACGGTCGTCCGGGAAGGCCACAGCGGAGTCTTGTGGCTTAGCAATTCCCACCCACCACTACCCAAATTTATGTGATTGGTAAAGGGTGGAGTCATAATTAACCTCCGGTTGTCCCGTCCTACTGGGGGCGGGTCACCGTGACCCGGTTTGTAGCGTCGCGTAAGTTGGGGGGTGTGTCAGCTCTGCAAGATGCGAGCCACACACGGCCGAGCCTGCGCCGCAGGCTCGTCTGGTAATCCCAACAGGCCTCATCGGAGGCGTGACCGGCAATGGGTAAGGGCCAGCCACGCACGCGACTGCAAACCTCCGGCACACACAGGGAAGAAGGTAAGGCTGAGTGGAAAGTAAGCAAGTCTAACGTGATACCAAAGAACATGAACGAGAACCCCTGAAGGTAACGCCACCCTTTCCATACCCGTAGCCAGGGGGGGTTCGAGAGGTTCGGTCGAACCCCCCTTTAGAGTGACCGGAAGTAAATATTTTAGCCACACCCCACATATAACTTCTGGAATTTTAGTCATCTGTTCAATCGTGCTGAACCTGAGCTTGTTTTATTTGCTGTTTTTCTGGCCTAGTCTGAGTTCAAGTGACCTAATAAACATTCAGCTCCTTGATACAAAATTTCGCTCTCATATCGGCATCAGTAAAGCTTGCTACGTTAGCTACATCTATTCTTTATAAAGTGTAACGTAATGCACTTTAGTAAGAGTAATACCACCGGCAGGCGTGCGATTCGATATTAATAGCACAAGCAACGGATTTTTTTCCATGTGCGAGTGTGATATTTTGACGACCGCAACGCCCATTTATGTTATAATTGCATTCCATTAGCACGAAAAGATGTACTAGCTTCTACCAGACCCTCTTTCCCTTGCCAGCGCGAGCGGATAATAAAAGTGAAAGTGGTCGGCCACTCGAGACTAGATCTCTGAGTCATTCAGTACCTGAGATTAGATTACATGAAGCCCTGACCAAAGAAAGCTGGTGCACCGTTCCTAAGTACCGGCCTGCACCTGTATAATAGGAACCCAGTTCCTATTGATGGGTTGAGCCTACAATAGAGGCTTCTGAAAATATCTTGTTTCCAGAAAAAGCAAGATTGTCCATTGAAAATGACAATAAGTGTGATAAAGGTATTCTACAATAAGTAAAGCTGCATGAAGCACTCTTTAGTGACTCAGCTGAACATGGAACCTGCTATGATACCAGTTTAGGTGATAGTTCTGAAGCCACTTCTTTGATTTGCACCCCATTTTAACCTAGATGTACTAGAACAATATTCTCCACTAATATTTTCTTTAATCTAAGCACTGTAGTAAGGTGTCCTCTCTCAAAGAAAACTTCCATCTATTCTTGTACGGGTGATGAAAGTGATGGGGGATGGGGTGGAAACAAGCTTAGTCAGATTAATGCATACAGCATGCTCAATATACACTTTGTACTTGATTTTCATAATATTAATTGATTCACGACTTCAATTCTATGTCCCAACAAACTGCTGTCACCGATATCAGTACTATCTACAACATTTTATATGGTATTCTGTCACAATGTATTATCAGTTCTCTTTGGATTCTTGGAAAAAGAGATGGTCCTGATAAAAGTAGAGCACTTTAGTGATGATAAAAGTAAAGCACTTTAGTGATACCATTTTAATGCATATTCATCGACTAAGCAGACTACACTGAACTGACAGACTTTGCTGAGTAATTTATAGGAAGAAATGAAACAAAATTTGATAGAACTAATTAAGTGACACTTTGAAATCTTAACTTTACCATGACTTTATTCAATTAATATTAAGTTGTGTATTTTGTAAATATATTAGTGGTTTTCATGAGAGTAAGTACAATGGTGCCATTCCAGTCACTTTGGAACAACTTCCATCACACCTGTATACAGTTAAAGTGAACACTATCAACTATTCTTTGCTGCATTGGCGCTTGAGGGTAGCATTAGGAAGATTATTACTTAGGAGTTTAACACAAAGCAGTTGCTTTTTTACTAGATAGCTACTAATTATATAGAAGAGATCAATGGCATAGAGCAGATTTAGCTCCTTAACACCTTATTACTTAATTATTATCATTTAACCTTTAAATGAATAAAATATTTATGATCAAGAAATACAAGGCAAGAATCATTAGAGTAATCTTTGAGCTTATAATTATCAGATAGACTTGCAGAATAAAATGAACTTCTTTTTGTGTGCTGAAGCACTGTAATGTAGCTATTTAACCAGAACTTCATACAAATGACTAATCTAGAGAATATTGCACCAGTGTTATGACAAAGAAATTACTTGAACCATATGTTAGCTGACTACCTTTAAACTTTACATTGATTAGCATGGAGCGAATTTTTTTACCAGTTCTAAAAAATTGTCTCAATGTTGTGATTATTATCTTAATATTATATATATTTAAAAAAAGTGTAAATAAATAAGCAAATCTGATGCATATTTCTACCAATAGCTTTAGAATCAGTATTAGTCATTACAATTACTGTGGCAGGACTACTTCGACCCAAACGGTTTCTTGCGGAAACATTGATCATATAATATGTTTGTGGACGTAATGAAATTAAAGTTATTTCGGAGACATTTTGGTACTCTAGAGTAGTTTGATCCAATGTATCCACTGTTTGATAAGATACATGGTAACCAATTATGGAATACAACCCATCATATCCAGGCTTCACAGTGAGCTGGAGGCTAGTTTGAAATACTTGGGAAATGGCCAATGTTGGAGGCTCTGGAGAAGCTGGAAGAGCAAGTAAATATTATGCGATGATTAATTAACTTGAAAAATGCAAAAGTAATATTATTTAGCTTATCATTAACATCACTACAATTGTACACTGCTGGAATGTATCCAGTTGTAATTTATCCAGTCAGATATGAGCTATATTAAGTTAGTTATGATTAGTGGTTTAGATGGCAATGGAGCATATAAGCTCGTTAAATTGGTAAATTATTTTTGTGGTGTAATAGCTCTCTTCAATTACATAGTATTGTTTTGACTTTTTTTTTTCAAACTCATCAATTTTTTCAGTACACATGCCATCCAATTTACATGAAAATTGGTATAAATTTGTCACTAAAGCATGATTTGTGCGGCCACTGATATTTGGCTAATGTTATGATATACAAATAGACAATGTAGCAATGTGCAATTCATAACTATACTTACTGGCAATTAAAATTGTAAAAGTAGATTGAACAGTTTCATATATGTTTGATGCTGTGAAGATGTAGGTTCCTTTAGCATCAGGAGTTACATAAACCCAATGAAGAATACTAGTTTTATTTGAATTTTCATCAATAGAAAATGTAACCGTAATGTTTGGATTTATTGTATTTACTATTGAATTGTTCAGTGTCCAAATTACATGGGGAACAGGAGAACCAGAATATGAACAGCTAAAATACAACATTGTCTTGACATCAATTATTTGATTATCTGGACCATTGCATGATAATTTTGGAGGAACTGTATAAATATATTGTAATACTATAATTAAAAAATGAGAAACAATCATAATTTTTACAAGGAATTTCTTATTCAATGATGGCGCTGTGCTGGCACTATGTAGAGAGATTTTAATTATTTTAAACACAGTTGTGTATTTCAAAAACTTTATACTTACAATCTACTGTTAATGTAACACTTCTAATGGGTATTGTTGATACACGTGGAACTTTGCATTTGTAGGTGCCTGCCATAGCTTCAGTAACCACACCAATGTTGAGATTTGGCAATCTTGTGTCTTCACCAATTGTATTAATCCAAGTTGGTCTTCCAATGTACATAGACAATTTATTAATATTTGTACATTGTAATAATAGATCAGATCCTTCTAATATTGTTATCCTATGGTCTATTATTGCAGAATCTCCTGTAACTACCAAATGGGCAGGTGCTTGGATGGATAGTAATACATGTGAATCATAAATTTTTATAATAATTAAACTGCAAAGCATACAAAAGAACAAAGAAAATCTATAAACTGTACACATTGATACCAGTAAAAGTATAGAAATTTCTGTAGAAATGCGGTGGAAACCTGATAATCAATTTCTGTGATAGCTATATCATTAATTTGTATGTGGTAGTTCAGTATTTGATTCTGCGTTAATATAATCAAATTTACTTCATGCTGATCCCCGCAGATAATAAGCAACAATTATTTAATTTTATTTAAACATAATAGCAATTTATTATCACCATTCATATTTATAACTCAATTGGTAATAATAAAATATGTAGCATATATTAAAATAATCATGTTTACTTACTTGAACTGAAAACATATTCATGCACAGATGATCCATTTTGTGATCTGCAGGACACAATATTGAGGGAGCCAATCTTAAGGCTAGTATTTTTCCAGCTGTGCACCACCATTCTATTGGGTTCTATGGTTATTGTGACGTTATTGACAAATGGAATATCATTCAAGTAAAAGTTTCCTTTGAACAAACATCTGAAGCATGTAGCTATTTGGGATATATTAATAGCAGTGCTTTGATTATTATTTTGTGAAAAGTCAGTTGATTGTAGAATCACTAGCTGGGAACATGAATGATAATCTGAATACATCATAAAACAATTAAAATAGAACACTTGCATTTGAAGAATAAGCAAATTAATTAATAAATATATACATATTATATACATATATATATATATATATATAATATATTATATATATAATATATATTACATGCTAGATAATTTCCATAGTGTTATTTTCAGGTATGTTATGTTTTCACACTGATCAATTCATGGCAAGCACATATTACATCATTACCAATGAATATAAAATAATAATTTCAAAAACAAGAATGTTTCAGTGACACAAAAAGTTTCAAAAACTCTCGAACTGCACCATACTTATTGGCATTAAATTTTTAGTCTACAATAATGTTTATGGTCAATTAAAACCCAATCAAATTAATTAGTACTTACTTATAATGTATACATTTGTTAAATATGAAATTCTAGTTCTTGATCGACATTCTACAACATTGTTATTGCTGTCCAATATTAAATTTAAGGATCTATCTCTCCAGTTGCGCAAAATTACTGTCCGAGATTCCACGGTTATCAAATTACTAATAATGGTTGAAAAAAGAACGCCATTCAAGTAAAAATCTCCTTGTGTAATACAATCAAAACAAGTATCTCTTTCATTAATGTTGATAAATAATACACTTCCACTACTTGATTCATTTAATGGAATATATACGGAGCATCTATCTAGTAGTGTAGTTACAACAGTAATTATGCAATACATATTACACTATAGTAGAATTAAGAAGTTAAGGTAGTGGCATAATTTTGTGAGTGAACATAATATAATATGTACTTATTATATAAGCATAATTTAATAAAGGTAAAAGTTGAGGAAAAGCTAAGTAGCTAAATGAAGACTTTTATAATATTAACTTATTACATACTTAATTATTTTTTCTTGGAAAATTTAATGGAACAAAGTTATCGGTCATAGGCCAGGGAGACACTTACAGGAGTAACTCAAATGAAAATCTGGGATGTTTGTTTCGTCATATATATTTTTGGTCATGCATATTATGTATTATGGTAATTCAACCTTTTAATATTTTGGTGTTAGCTGGGTGTTCGACCTATCACAAACTTTACTAAACAGAAACCTCATTATCAATAATTACCGGCAGAATTCTAGAAATTGAATTGTTTTTACCACTTTGAATTATTTTGTGGGTACAGTTAAAACTCAAAAACGTACGGGACTTCCATTTGTATTCAATTTAGCAGTCGTGGTAAAATAATACGCTATTTGTCATCATTATAAACTCTCTACGTAACAGTATTTACTTGAAAAGTCATTGTCCACTAGACTAACCACCCTTGGTAAGTCTGGTGTTGGTATGTACACTTAAGTGTGAAAGTAGTGTGTGTTACAATTACTTACTAAGCTAATGAATATTACAAAGAAAACGTTTGAATAACGTGACTTGCTTTTTGTTGCTTTTTTTTTCAAATTGTAACAGTTGTGGGGAGTGGTTACAATGGCATCGAAACCCCTTTACCGTACAGTAGTTTAGTAGTTTAAGTGTTAGAAGTTCAATCTATCGTTTAACATTAGTGTAGTTTTAGGCTGGCAGCCATTTTTGCTCAAGCACATCACTATTATATATCAAAAATTTATATATTCAACATAACAATATTTTTAACTCTGAATTTTTTTCTCAAAGTTGTATATTAGCTGAACAATACAGACTAGTATAAAGAAAAAAAGTGAAAATATTCTCATTCTCAGCTGTTAATTAAAATTCTAACCCAACCTTTACATTTTGTTTATTAGAAATATTCTCTCCCTTTTACAGGATATGTTAAATAGAACTGAATTTTAAAAAATATTTGGTCGACACCAGTGATCCTGGGTTGATTCCAGGTGGGGACCAAATTTTTTTTTATTTCAGTATCATTTAAAAAAGCCCGTGAAAGGGAGAGAATACATCTAATGAGAAAGAGAAGGCTGAGAAAGGAATTAAGAAGTGATAAAGTAGTGGAGTAAAAAAAAATTTAACGAATAAAAAAAAATCTTTGAAAACAGAGAATTTTCATTAGTCTGTTGAGAGTGAGACTGTAGCATAGCAGTACTCCTTAACAGTATAAATACAGAATTGGAGTGTTTGTTTGCTGACTGGTTGTCCGTAGATCAGTGACAGAGCGCTTGGTTATTAAGCAAGGTCCTGGGTTCGATTCCCTGTGGCGACCATGAAATATTTTTAATTCTGTATTGTTTAAAAAGCCTATGAAGGAGAGTGAATCCATCTAATAAGAAAAAGTATATCACATTGGAGAGTTAGACCTCAGTTGACTCCTATATATAGAGGACTTCGACAAAGAGTCAAAATGTCGGGTGAAGTTTTAATTAACACTATTTGCTGTTAGAACGAGAAAATTGCCAAAGTGACTGCACAGGAAAATCGGGCACAAACACAGCATGCGTAAACGTTGGTAAAAGATCATTTTATTTATTTTTAAATATGTAATAAGGAAGCCCTTGGATAGAAATGGTTAGGTCGCGTACATCAGCATACAGCTGTAAAACATGGACAGTTCAATATTTGGATGCCGACAAACACGACAAACACGTAAGAGAAAATATATATCTGGAGCCCGTGTTTTGCCTGCTTTTTCTGTGCACGGTCACATAAATTATAATTAGTAATTAATATACCCTGTGAATTAGTGAAAATTTTCTCTTACATCTTATAAATAAGTTTAGAACGTATTTAGTGTTTGCTCCTCTGCATTCAATAGAATTAAAACTGTCCAATCGTATATTTAAATAACTTATCCAAGTATGTACATTAATTTGTTGAGGCATTACAGTAACTGTATCATTGTTCAAGAATTTAGCACCATTCAAGTAGAATTCTCCAGTTGTAGGACAAGTAAAACATGTGTTTATATCAGAATTGTTGATAAACTTTTGTTCCTCACTTATATTAAAAACTGAGGAACACGGAGCTAAATATTTTATTTTAATAAGTATAATGAATATATTATATGAATAATTATTAAAATACAACAATATATGTAAACATAATTTTGTATATATATATGTATGTAAGATTGAAATTACATGTATACTAAATACTTACCTGTTTATGTACACACGTATATATGTATGCATGCAAGTATGCATATGTTGCATATGTTTTAATTTTTTAATCATTACTTTGAGAATACCAAATAACCAATGACTATATTTTCAATAAAAACAGCACCTAATAGTAAAAACATATCCTAAAATTTCTTTATCTCATTGTGTTTGGTAAATTTGAAATGAATGAGCTACTTACTATCATAATTTAATAGCTATTAGATAACGATAATGCTTTAGAAAGTGATAAAGCCTTCTGATGAGAAGTTATTGATATATTCACGTGTATATAGCAGGTCCAATTTATTTACTGTACATAATTGCCCAATCATAATAGTTCAACTGTTTGCCGATGATGTTCATTAATTAAAATGTTATACTTTTTATACAGGTTAAGACCCAATAGTTGTAGATCATCTAGTCTTCCTATAAGATACATGCCGATGAAAGTTCACAACTCATACTAATATTAGTACCACGGTACTTTCAAACCATCCAACGAGATTGCACATTTCGTGGTCAAAATATTTCATATCAACCTCCTAGTAATGAATAATTGAACCGTCCAATCAAAAAAAATTTTTTTTTAATGTTTCCTAGCCTAACTGGTAGGTAGCATGATTTACATTCTCTTATGGTTTCGCCCCGGTTATGTATATTCTGTACCGACTTCTGCGACAATTGGGGGGCACCATATGCCTATGTTACTATGGCTTAAAGATTCATTCAAAATTTCCTATCAAAGAATAAGAGTAAACAATAATGATGACATAAATAATAGTAGTTATGATGAAAGAACCCAAATAAAAGAATTAGCTTCCTTCAAATTCCCACGAATACTCTATGCCATAATCATTCCGAGCATTAGCTCCTGACCAGCTTAAATCTTGAAAACAACATGCCCTAAAATATCTTCAGCTTGCACAATTATAACCACAGGTGTGAACCCTCAGTGCTACTAAGCTAGCACAAAATAGTGTCAGCAAGCCATATTTATTAGATATTTTAATCAGGCATTAACATAGATTGAACAAAGAAAATGGTACATGGAAATGCTGTCTTCATAAGAGAACAAGCTAAGCAGGTCAGAAAAACTCACTGGTATACATTTCAACCGAAATTTCAGTTCTTTCAACTCCATTAACTTCCCTGAGCATAAAAGCAAACTACACCGCAGGCTGCAAGAAATTATTTGCTCATGTGACTATCACCTGAAGCTAGGGGACATTAACCACATAATCTGGTACCATACGCAGTGCTGAAACAATTAATAAAATAGAAGCACAATGAAAGGTCCTAAATCTTCATTCTGAGTAATTTATACCTACCGACGGTTAATTGTTACTAATTTCCAAAATCAGAGTATGACAGACAGACAGACAGACAAGCAGACTAACAACTACTATAACCCTTGTAAAGTAGCTAGCTACAGTTCTCACTCTACTTCTAATTACCAACAATAAGTTCGATCAATGGATTAACCAATTAATGATGACTGAGCTAAACATAAAAATCAGCTGATATAATGAAAATGGCGGGTGAAACACAATGACGTAAAAGTGTGCATGAATTAGAATATTCCTGTATGCTACAGTACTCCCCTCCCAGTGACTTTGTCACGGGACATATGAGGCGAGGCGCTTGGGCCAATGAACCCATTGGCCTGAATGAGTCATTCGAGGAGAGGCCCTAGACGAGATGTCAACAGAAGGATTGGATGTCACGGGTGGGATGGGTGTGGCAAGCTGGGTAGGTGTTGAGGGTGGGTTGGGTGTTTTTGACGAGTCAGTAGATAAACTAGCAACAGCATCTGTAGAGGACATTTCCATGTGCGCTGGCTTCAGCCGGTCAATGGACACTGACTTTCGCCTGCTGTCAATGTCAAGCAAGAAATATTTAGCATGCCGTTCAAACACCAAGTAGGGGCCATCGTATGGAGGTCGTAGTGGCTTGCATACCGCATCATGGCGAACAAACACGTGGGTGCAGGTAGTGAGCTGGTCACTCACAAAACTACTTCTAGTAGATTAATGAGGTGGCGAGTGCTGCATCTGTCGCATACAGAGTTTAAGGCGTGATACATAACTAGAAGGGTCTAATTCCGTGGCAGGTGACAAAGTGAAGAACTTGCCAGGCAATCGGAGTGATGAACCGTAACCATCTCAGCCATGGTACATCTTACGTCCTCCTTTAGAGTAGTGTGTATGCCGAGCAGCACAAGTGGGAGGGAATCCATCCATGAGGAGGACTCGGCGGCTTGTAGAGAGGCCTAAAGCTGGTGATGGAACTGTTCCACCATGCCATTGGCCTGGGGGTGATACGCAGTGGTGTGAGCATGCTTGACTCCTCCAAAAGTGAGACTCAAATTGTGCTCCCCGATCCGTGACGACTGTGTCCGGCATGTCTAAGCGAGAGATCCAACCTGACATGAAGGCACGTGCCACTGCCTCCGCTGTGATACTCGAGAGCGGAATCACTTCTGGCCATTGTGTAAACCGATCCACGCACGTGAGAAGATGAGTGAATCCCAGGGACTGAGGCAGCGGGCCTACCAAGTCGATGTGCACAATGTGGAACCAGAAGTCTGGTAGTGGGAACGTCGCCAGAGGAGATTTAGTGTGCCGATGAACCTTGGTGCGTTGACACCGCAAACAATTGCGAGCCTAAAGTCGAACATCTGCGTTGATCAGTGGCCACACGTAACGAGAAGTGATGAGCTTCTGTGTAGCGCGAACTCATGGATGAGACAATCCATGTAGGCTTGCGATCCCCGAGTTCTTCACCGCCAAGGAGGTGCTAGAGTCTCCTTTGTTCCGAAGCAGCGAAGGATGCTATCAATAATTTTTAGTTGTTACCTTTATTCATCATATAAACTACATTACATGTAGTAGCTGTAACTAACAACACTTTCGCATACATTTGTTTCTTGGTAATTCTGACTATCTCAATTACACGGTACCTCTTGACAACAAGCTCTCAGCTACAAAAAAAGAAGGCCAAAGCTTTTTTTGTAATTTTAGCTATCATAAGTACTTACCTCAGCTTACCCAGAATAGTAGTAGCTTCATTAGATTAATATTAAACAATTCTGGCTGCTAATGGCTCTTCACAACCAACGAGCAGCATTTAGCAGCTCCAGAAACCGGACAGTGTTTTTTTTTATTTAATTCTGGTAGGTGTTGCCTTAGTAACCATTGGCAGCAATTTTATGTGACTTGTATAACAATAATAATCATTTGCACTTGTAGCTACACTGTATGTTTCACTCACTATCTCCATATTTCAGGATTAGCTTCCTCTGGAACTTCTTTTTCAACCTACTACTCCTCTTGATCTGTTGAAAAACATTCCCTCTAATATGGGTAGAGCTTCTGTGTTACAGAATGACATTGTCTCCAACTAGAAACTACTCCCAACTGTATGTTTCCATAGTTAACGTTGCAAGCATGCGCACTTACCCGTACTATGTCACATAGCTGCGGTGGTATTCCACTTAGTTTCCACTTAGTTTCCGTGCTATTTAACTTAGTTACTTGCTACACTTTCCCCGTGCGATTTCACTTTCCCGGTGCGATTTTAATAGGACAGCAATTTTCCCTATACATTTTTGAATCGACAATTTATGTGCTGTGTTATAAGCAGTGAGGAGTCTACTATTGACTATTGACTAGTTGAGATGAATTGGTGTATCAAAAACAGTGCTGACAGTAATAAACTTACCTGAATAAACTCTTCTCTCCTTTATTTATGACAAAAAAATTTAAAAATACTCTTTTTTAAGTACAGTAAATTGAAGTTAATCATCAAATTTAGCCAAAAATTAAAACAATACTTTCTTTCTTCAAAGGCTATGGACCATTAATTTTAGCAGACCAGTACGGAATCACCAGTAAGTTTTGACAACAAGCACTGTGACTTAGCTACAAAAAAATAGGGCACATTCTTGTAGTTTTAATTAAATACTACTGAGTGATGCACCTATTTCAATTTTTCTGAGTAGTTTGACCTCTGTATTCAGCATCTACTTAAATTAGAATGGCTCTCACAGAAAAGCATTCTGGTACTAAAAAAACGGCCGCCCAGCTGACAACAAAGACGGAGGACCAGCTAACAACAAAAACGGCGGACCTAAACAACGGAAACTTCCTGGTTTTGTTTTTGTTTTTAATTATGTCTGGTGGAGGGTTTCATTGCAATAGCAGGCACTCAACGCTGCTTTCTGTGGCTTGAAAACCCAGTATTTGAAGGAAAAAAAGTTTGTTTTAAGCAATTCTGATATTGTGTTAAATTATAATAATGCCAAGTTAGTTTTTTAGTGATGTGTTGTTCTCAAAACTGTAAAAAAAAATTGCCACCGATTTACCATAAAAAAGCTCTCTGTATTGAAACATTATAAATGTAGGAGAGATTTTATATGTAATGGCTAAATTGCTTAGAATAATTCTAATTCTAAACATTAAATGACACGCAGTGAAAGCAATGTTTTTAATGGAGTTCATTTATATGGCATCGTATTTAGCAACAATTGAGGTTCATTGCACTGCAACTCACCTATTATTATACAGACGGACGAAATTTCTATAGCGAGAAGTAGTAACAATTTTGACATTAGGCCAGTGATGAATAACCCCTAGGACGCCGATTTGTTACGCCACGGTCCAACCGTGGTTGTGCTCTACCCACCTTCTATATAGTCTGGCGTAGCCAGACACTTTACCAAACCGCTAGGCGGGAATGGGTCTGGGGAGGACATGGCCTTACCAAATTTGTTCTGCCGCATATATGTTGTGGCGGTAAATTACCGTTAGCAAATTACTGTGAATAGCCCTTCTCAACCACAAATAGAAATTCCTGTGCGTGTCACGCCACCCTTTCCAATGCTAGGCTTAACAATCATGGTTAATCTGCTGTAGAAATTCAGGTACAAAGGAGTTAGGGCACTCACCACTTCCACATTCCTCCAGAACAAATTTGACATGGCCATGTCCCCAGACCTTCCGCGCGCTTTGCCGCTACGTGCGTCTGGCTCCTCCAGATTACCTTCTACACCGGTCCAGGATCTCCAATAGTCTTGCGTGGCCGACCCCTTTCCCTGTTATTATCCGCTCGCGCGGGGGAGGGAAAGAGGGTCTGGTAGAAGCTTGTGTACATCGTTTCGTGTCATTCCCTGGACTCATGGGGAACCATACTTTCCTTGTATTGCTTATGTAGATGTGTGGCTTTCTGTGACATAGAATTAAATACGCGTATAAAAACTGCGTTATCATCACTTCGAATGCTTTTTTGGTGGAGATGAATTATACAGCTTTTGTGCGTGCTGTTGCGTTAGAACATGGATACATACTTAGTAGCAAACAGGAAGAAGCAATTTAGAATCAAGATGTCTTTATTTCTTTAACTACTCATGATAAGTTGAGGAATGTGAAAAATAAGAGCATAGTAACAGATTTTCCACAGCAAAAGCAGTACCTCCAAAGCCATCTTGAAACCTAGAAATACCTGTAATACTTCATGTAATCTAATCTCAGGTACTGAATGACTTAGAGATCTAGTCTCGCGTGGCCGACCCCTTTCCCTTTTATTATCCGCTCGCTCGCGCAGGGGAGGGGAAAAGGGTCTGGTAAAATCTAGTACATCGTTTCGTGCTAAAGGAATGCAATTATAACAAAACTGGGTGTTGCGGTCGTCAAATATCATACTCGCGCGAATATTCAAACTTACCTTATTGTCACAGTGGCACTTAACTATAATATAATCAAGACATCAATAGTTGATGTAAGTAAATTACAACGACCACCACAAACCTTCCTTGGTTTAGAGCAATGTTCTTATTATATAGGATGGGCTAAGATATGCATGACAATATATTGACCAGAGCAACCAACTAGATACACAGTAACTTGAAAAACCAATTAATAAGGATAAAATTTACTCATTGGCTTTTAAAATATTCAAAATTAGGGCTGAAGCTTACTTACTCATACATGCAGTTTGATCTGGTTTGACACACTCTTCAGAAGCTGCTAAAATTTCTTGTTTCCTATTTCATCCAAACGTTAGCTAGATCATTTCATGTTTATGTACCTCATAAGTACTTGATTCAGAGTATAATCTGCTAGCTTGAGAACTTGAGTGGACACAATTCGAATTTTAGTGTCCAGTTCAGTCAATTAAAGAAGTGGCTTCAGAACTATCACCTAAACTGGTATCATAGCAGGTTTCATGTTCAGCTGAGTCACTAAAGAGTGCTTCAATGGACAATCTTGCTTTTTCTGGAAACAAGATATTTTCAGAAGCCTCTATTGTAGACTCAATCCATCAATAGGAACTGGGTTCCTATTATACAGGTGGCCCGTCAGGAATAAATGTGATTTACCGAAATGCTGGGAACAGCAGTGATTTTGTCAGGTATCCTTGGTAAGTGAATAATTGTTAAATTTTTAAAATAACTACTGTAGTATGTATGTCTGTCTGTCAGTAGTAGTCTTCAAAGTAGAAAATTTTTAACCATCAGAAGTGGCATCAAATTGAACTACTTGATAAATCAGGTCCTTATTGCAGGAATATGAGTGCTCTAGTGATGGTGACAGTATTTAACACTCAGCTAATACTGATTTCATTTCATATCTATGGAAATTAAAAATTGAAGTCATTCTATTACCTGTGTGACTTAATCTAAACTTGAAGAGGTTACACAATTCCTGATACTAAGGCTTTAGCAAAGACAAGTCATGGTAATGATACACTTGTGGAAGGTCTCCAGCAGGATCCGGCACCTCCCATATATTTTATGACAACTTCTTAGAGACATATTTGTGTGTCAAAAATGTAGTTGTCAGTTGTCATTATTTTGTGTCATTGTTACAGACAAAAGTGACTATGTGTGTTTGTGTCAAACATGGAATTGTCGATTGTTGTTGTGTGTCATTGTTGTTGGGTACTTCCACCTGGGCCTATGTACCTGTTAGGATATAATGTACAGGGACATCATTTTTCAGTCAGTTGTTGTTTTTGTTTTGTTTTGTTTGTCTTTTTTTTTGTTTTTGTTTTTGCTTTTTTCACAGTTTGGACTCGGGAAGTCTTGCTCGTTAAATGGAATGCCTTCATCCAGCAAGTTGACTCGATGGAAGCACAAATTTGCAGATTACTCAGTCAACATCGTTTACATTCGTGGAGCCCACAACCCAGTTGCTGATGCCCTTTCCAGGCAGGGTTGGCCTCATCACCAGCAGATGTTCACTTGCACAGAATCAAGTTATTCTTCTTCACCAAGTACAGCACCCTTCCAAGGGGGGGGGGAGATGTGGTGTAATAGCCGTCCCCCCACATTATCACTCACCCTTTCCCATATGAACAGAACAGTCACTGTCAGCCTGCTACTAAGTGTTAATTAACTATGTATGATGTCATAATCATGAGCTGGGCATGTGCAGGTCTTTTATATTGTGGCCAGCCCTCAGTCTGACTCTTGTCACGAAATTATCAACTTAACCTTTTGTCAAACCTTAGCATCTGTAATAGGGACACTGTTTGGCCTCAGGCATTGTTAGAGGGGTTGTTGATAAGCTGTGTCAACTGCAGACTCTGGTGGCAGCAACCTTTGGCTGTCTCTGCCTAGTTACACCTACCACACCTGCAACGGCACACCATCAACGATGCCAGGAAGAGCCTGATGGTCGGTGTAGGCGGTGAATTCACGACCAGCCAAGTATAGACGGAAATGTTCAATCGTTTCAAGAAGGGCCAGAGCTTATAATGTACAGGGACTAATTTTTCAGTCAGTTGTTGTTTTTGTTTTGTTTTGTTTGTCTTTTTTTTTTTTTTTGCTTTTTTTCACAGTTTGGACTCGGGAAGTCTTGCTCGTTAAATCGAATGCCTTACTTCCCCATATACTATTTGTCAAATTACTAGAGTTGTAACTTCAAAACAGTTGTTTTATCTCGTACATATGAATGTGTTGCTGCCTGGAGCCTATTAAAGGTATATAATATGTACTTATGTACATAAAAATCAGTGTGTAGTGTGTTGCTCTACAAGTGTCTCCACACCACCAAGTTAAATCTGCTATACATAAATTTTAGTATTTGCTATAGACTTGTGTATTGTATCTGTAGTGTCTGTGTTAGGTCCAGTAAGCGGGAGATTAATGAATATTTTAAAATGTTTGATGGTAGCTATGTTAGCTAATTCTAAATTTCACTTCCACTTATAATGTATAATTATGCCTATTTTCCATAGTAAAGAAAACTAAAGTAAATTGACGGTAAACAAGTGGAACTATCAAAATAATACGCCTCAAGATACTTCATATGTGGTCTGTGGAGTTAAGTTACCCATAGCAATCCCTTTGTATTTTGTTTGTTTAACTCAATAATATGCATTAAAATTAAGGAAAAAAACTTGCTGTTCCACAAGTTTGCAACAAAACTGTCCAAAGTTATGTGACACACCAGATAGTACCAGTTGTGTTGGATGACTCAACAATATCGTTACTGGACCAAGATTCTGAGACTGCCAAAAGCGGATCAACGCCGGTCTAGAAAGGGAAGAATTGCTGACAGATATGAAACCAACATATGATGAAGGATGGGTTTCCAAACCAGCGGGGGGGGGGGGGGGGGGGGGGGGGGGTATACCGACACCTTTTTTTTACAAAATTTTGCATACTCACTTTTTTGCAGTTTAGATTCACATAGCATATACCATTAGAAAACGTTCGAATTTGTGTGTGGATTAGTAGGAAATAGATATGCCTCTGACATCAACATATTATTGTCGATGACTGAAATAAAAAAAACCATAATCATATATGCAAAAATGGTTCATATACATTATATGTATCACTTATCACCAAATTGTAGTAATGGACGTATTTAGCTAATAAACCTTCAGTGCGCATGCGCCTGAGGGTATATAGTAGTCAACCCGTCATTAACCCTCAGTGCGCATGCGCCTGAGGGTATATAGTAGTCAACCCGTCATTCATTAACCCTCAGTGCGCATGCGCCTGAGGGTATATAGTAGTCATCCTGTCAGTCATTAGTGCGCATGCGCCTGAGGGTATATAGTAGTCAACCGGTCAGTCATTCAGTCAACAACGGATCTCGAAGAGTACGGCTACCCAGGCTTTGAAAGCGACATCAGACTATAGTACTTCACAGAGTAAGTCCCTTTAATGTGCCAGAATTGTTAGTTTTGACTTAGTTTTCAAGAAAAAGCGAGTAGAATTTCAGTCCTACAATCGTACGTTACGGTAATGGGAACCGCCCCTTAAAAACTTGCTTGTCACGTGAGCCGGCTTGCAGATTGCAAATCACTTTATCATACTAGCTAACTAGCGCTGAGGGTTTGCACTTCAGTGCTCTAGTTCATTCATTCATTCGTTCGTTCTGTCACTCTGTCTGTCAACAGGCACTTCTGGAAGGTAGGAACCAGCCAGGCTCTGAAAGCGGCATCAAACAGCAGTATTTCACGAAGTAAGTTCTTTTAATATGCCAGAATTTTGATTTTGGACTTCATTTTCCAGAAAAAAGCGAGTCTTTCCAGAGCCGTGCGATCGCAGGCTTACAACGGGAACCGCCCCTTAAAAAACTTGCTTGTCACGTGAGCCAGCTTGCAGGTTGCAAATCACTTTTAAATAGCTAACAATTACATCCGTTCAGCGTGAGGTGTTCCGTTGCGTAGTTGTTGAGTGAGCAAGTACCTAACCTAATAGTTGCTGGTTCGAATCCGCGTCGACAATATTTTTTTTTTTTTCATTCTGTTTTTTTTTCTTTTTTCTTTAGTCTTCTTGCCTTATTTTCCTCTTTCTTCCTACTGTTATTATTTCTTTCCTACCTTTTCCTTTCTTTTTTTCTAACTAGCGCTGAGGGTTTGCACTTCAGTGCTCTAGTTAACCCTCAGTGCGCATGCGCCTGAGGGTATATAGTTCATTCATTATTAACCCTCAGTGCGCATGCGCCTGAGGGTATATAGTAGTCAACCCGTCATTCATTAACCCTCAGTGCGCATGCGCCTGAGGGTATATAGTAGTCAACCCGTCATTCATTCATTCATTCATTCAGTCAACAGCGGATCTCGAAGAGTACGGCTACCCAGGCTTTGAAAGCGACATCAAACTATAGCACTTCACAGAGTAAGTCCCTTTAATGTGCCAGAACTGTTAGTTTTGACTTAGTTTTCAAGAAAAAGCGAGTAGAATTTCAGTCGTACAATCGTACGTTACGGTAATGGGAACGCCCCTTAAAAACTTGCTTGTCACGTGAGCCAGCTTGCAGGTTGCAAATCACTTCATACTAAATAACTAGCGCTGAGGGTTTGCACTTCAGTGCTCTAGTTAACCCTCAGTGCGCATGCGCCTGAGGGTATATAGTAGTCAACCTGTCATTCATTCATTCAGTCAACATCGGATCTCGAAGAGTACGGCTACCCAGGCTTTGAAAGCGACATCAGACTATAGCACTTCACAGAGTAAGTCCCTTTAATGTGCCAGAATTTTTAGTTTTGACTTTGTTTTCAAGAAAAAGCGAGTAGCCTACAACCGTACGTTACGGTAATGGGAACCGCCCCTTAAAAAACCTGCTTGTCACGTGAGCCAGCTTTCAGGTTGCAAATCACTTTTAAATAGCTAACAATTACATGGATTCAGCGTGAGGTGTTCCGTGGAATAGTTGTTGAGTGAGCGAATAGCTAACCTAGAGGTCTGTGGTTCGAACCCAGGTAGGTGCTCATTTTTTTTTTCATCCTGTTTTTTTTTTTTTTTCCTTCTTGCCTTATTTTCTTCTTCCTACTGTTTTTATTGCTTTCCTACTTTTTCCTTTCATTTCCTCTTTCTTTTGTCTTTTTCTCTTTCCTGCCTCTCTTCATGACATTTCTCTTTCTTTTTTTTTTGTTTCTACACTTTTCCTTTTCTTTATCATACTAGCTAACTAGCACTGATGGTTTGCACTTCAGTGCTCTAGTTCATTCATTCATTCATTCATTCATTCATTCAGTCAACAGCGGATCTCGAAGAGTACGGCTACCCAGGCTTTGAAAGCGACATCAAATTATAGCACTTCACAGAGTAAGTCCCTTTAATGTGCCAGAATTTTTAGTTTGGACTTAGTTTTCAAGAAAAAGCGAGTAGCCTACAATCGTACGTTACGGTAATGGGAACCGCCCCTTAAAAAACCTGCTTGTCACGTGAGCCAGCTTTCAGGTTGCAAATCACTTTTAAATAGCTAACAATTACATGGATTCAGCGTGAGGTGTTCCGTGGCATAGTTGTTGAGTGAGCGAATAGCTAACCTAGAAGTCTGTGGTTCAACCCAAGTAGGTGCTCATTTTTTTTTTCATCCTGTTTTTTGGTTTTTTTTCTTCTTGCCTTATTTTTTTCTTCCTACTGTTTTTATTGCTTTCCTACTTTTTCCTTTCATTTCCTCTTTCTTTTGTCTTTTTCTCTTTCCTGCCTCTCTTCATGCCACTTCTCTTTCTTTTTTTTTTTGTTTCTACACTTTTCCTTTTCTTTATCATACAAGCTAACTAGCGCTGAGGGTTTGCACTTCAGTGCTCTAGTTCATTCATTCATTCATTCAGTCAACAAGGGATCTCGGAGAGCACGGCTACCCAGGCTTTGAAAACGACATCAAACTATAGCACTTCACAGAGTAAGTCCCTTTAATGTGCTAGAATTGTTAGTTTTGATTTAGTTTTCAAGAAAAAGCGAGTTGAATTTCAGTTCTACCATCGTACGTCACGGTAATGGGAACCGCCCCTTAAAAACGTGCTTGTCACGTGAGCCAGCTTGTAGGTTGCAAATCACTTTATCATACTAGCTAACTAGCGCTGAGGGTTTGCACTTCAGTGCTCTAGTTAACCCTCAGCGCGCATGCGCCCAGAGGGTTACAGTAGTCCTAGTGTCATTCATTCATTCATTCATTCATTCATTCTGTCACTCTGTCTGTCAACAGGCCACTTCTGGAAGGTAGGAACCAGCCAGGCTCTGAAAGCGGCATCAAACAGCAGTATTTCACGAAGTAAGTTCCTTTAATATGCCAGAATTTTGATTTTGGACTTCATTTTCCAGAAAAAAGCGAGTCTTTCCAGAG
>WLWD01002214.1_pt1 | contig 21589 bp, 18 predicted proteins | sample 6712731 | NCBI WGS metagenome assembly WLWD01 (sample SAMN12718690, study PRJNA576275) | sponge metagenome | isolation source: marine sponge | host: Mycale hentscheli | place: New Zealand: South Island, Marlborough, Capsize Point | collected 2014-11-01
AGTAAGAGTGCAGTACTCCTCTTTGCCATACCATTAGTTAGTGCAGGTGAAAAGAGTCCTTCTTCTGCAGTATCTTCATCATTTGTTTCCTGCACACTTGATAAAGAATTATCTTCAGCACCAAGATCAAACATTTCATCGCTTTCCAATTGGGTAATGTGGCTTGAATGTTGCCTCCACAAATGAGAAGACATCCCAGAAAAAGTACGAAATGTTTGCAGGCAACCTGAAATTCCACAGGAAAATCTAAAGTTAGGCAGAGAAGAGTGGCATTCAAACGTGTGTCTCATGTGATTTTTCCACGCCATGCATCGAAAAGAACAGTAATTGCATTGAAATATATCCATTTTGAACCCTCAGATCTTTAACGCTACAGCTAGACCGGTTGCAGCTCACTCTCCGCATTCGAGGCCCACCCCCATTAGCCCCACCCTCGCATTATCACGTGCGAAGTGATTGCAGCCACGTGTCAACGGTGTAAATAGGGCATCCAGTGGCTTTTTTAACTGTGAAGTGCTGTGAAATCTTCGACTTCGGCGAGTGTGGAGTGCTGAGAGTGAAGTGGATATGGAAGACCTAGATGTTGATGAAGTGGCTGAGTGGATACTTGAGGAAGGATTTCCTGCTACTGTAGCTGGTGCATTTTCTGGTATGATCGTTTATATTAAATTTATACAACAAGGATAACTCCAGGTTGCTGTTGTTGTAGATGAGCAAATGGATGGCACTGCTATTGTCCAAGCTTTTGGTAGCTGTCCTGGCCCAGACTGTATAAAAGAGGTGGTTCCTAAACCCTTTGGTATGAGGCTAAAAGTTTATACAGCCATAAAAACTCGCTTGGAGAAAGAGAATAAAGAAAAGGTAAATTATTATTAATGTTTATTGTTATTATTATTGTTATTTTATAATTATCGCAGAAATAGATATCATTTTTTCCTTTTTTCCTTTTTTTGTAGTTGTATTCAGCTGAATCACCTGCTTCAGATGGGCGTTTCAAAGGAAAATCGGATCAGACACAAGTAAGTTAATTGTAGTTATGTTGTATTTAATACAAAATGGGGAAAAGAGGTGTTTAAAACTACTGCCTCTGTTTTTTTAGTGTGTATATATGTGACTGTCTATGGGAAAACCGGGCACAACGCGACACGCATACATCGATTTAATTCTTAACAATTTATTTTAAAAAGCCTGCGGAATGAAACGGTTAGGTAGCATATATCGGCGATGGTTCTAGCTATCGCTCTAAATCATGGAGAGATCAATCTCTAGCTGACGAAGAACGTGTAAGCATAATAACAATTTTTTTTAGGGAGGCGGGTTGTGTCAGATTTTCCCGTGGTCACACATATGTATAAGTAATAGTATGAATAGGAGTGAACTTTGGGATAAATTTCACTAGTGTTAAGTTGAATGGCAATTAGCACAAAAATTTCACAACTAACCCTGCTATTAAATATTAATAACATAGCTTCTTCACGAAAGTGGTGTTTGTTGTGAAGGAAAAGGTTGAATGATAATACGTTTACTCATTAACAGAGATTTGTGATATTTCACGTCGTTAGGATATATTTCACGTCATTAGGTGATATTGCACGTCGTTAGGTGATATTGCACGTCGTTAGGTGATATTGCACGTCGTTAGGTGATAGTATTAATCGCTGGTAATGGTGAGATAACAACCGTTAGATAATAACGGGTCACGAACCTAAAAATAACATTGTGAAGATATCTAGTATAGAATAAATAATACTTATAGCATGAGTCATACAATATGGGAAAATATTTTAAGAGCACGCAAAATATTTTCACGAGCCAAAGGCGAGTGAAAATGTGGCGTGAGAGTAAAATATCATTCCCATAATGTACGACGAGTGTGATAAGTGATTTATTGCTACCATGATATTTTTCTCAACCGGTTACAATACAATTTTCATTGATTTACTCGCTACGTGCATGCTACTTGGAGCGTTCAATAACAAGCATACAATATGGGAGAATACAGAACGCTCGCGTGATGCAGAAATATTCAAGCAAAAATATCAAGGCTGCAATAAATATATATATATATCAAATTAATGAATACAAAAAATTAATAAACAAAATGAATCAAAATTGTCTTCACACTCATAGATTCAAGATTCTTCTTCGGACTGTACGGATATGCAGTCTTTAACAAGCAGTCAAGTAAGAAGTCTTCTACTAATTTATACAACGTAATTATTAGTAAACAACTGTTTTGTAGGGGTGCTCACCAGTGACCGTAAGAAGACAGAAGTGTTCTGTGAGTTTATTACAATACTGTATAATACTTCATTTGTGACATGAATTAAAAGTTAATGTTGCATATGGAGTTGAGTGTCCTTATATATGTGACTGGTAGTTAATATGTAGCATTCAGTTTTAATCCCTCCCCCTCCACCTCCCACCCACCCCAATCCCAACAATTAGCCGGAAAATCCTAGATAAATTCCTGGGTGTCATTTTGTCCACTTACTATACTCCATGTTATGGTGTGTGTATGTGTTGATTGGTGGGCACAAGTAGGATACACGTGTAATGTGTATGTGCATGTGTGTATATGTACATGTGTTTATATGTACATGCGTTTATATGTATATGTACATGTGTTTATGTACATGTGTTTATATGTACATGTGAGTCTATGTGCATGTGAGTGTATGTGCATGTGTATATATGTATATGTGAGTGTATGTGCATGTGAGTGTATGTATATGTGAGTGTATGTATATGTGAGTGTATGTGCATGTGTGTATATGTATATATGAGTGTATGTGCATGTGAGTGTATGTATATGTGAGTGTATGTGCATGTGAGTGTATGTGCATGTGTGTATATGTACATGTGTTTATACGTACATGTGTGTAATGTACATGTGTGTATATGTACATGTGTGTATATGTACATGTGTGTATATGTACATGTGTGTATATGTGCATGTGAGTGTATGTGCATGTGTGTATATGTACATGTGAATGTATGTGCGTATATGTACGTATATGTACATGTGTTTATACGTACATGTGTGTAATGTACATGTGTGTATATGTACATGTGTGTATATGTACATGTGTGTATATGTACATGTGTGTATATGTGCATGTGTGTATATGTACATGTGTGTATATGTGTGTGTATATGTGCATGTGTGTATATGTGCATGTGTGTATATGTGCATGTGAGTGTATGTGCATGTGTGTGTATGTACAAGTGTTTATATGTATATGTGAGTGTATGTGCATGTGAGTGTATCGGCATGTGTGTGCACTTGTAATGTGTGTAGACTATGTTTGTAGAGATGAAAATTATATAGAATTTAAGATCAGCTAAATCTTAAAGATTATGACCTTTAATTCGTCAATTTCATTCCCTTGAAATGAAATACAGATTGGCAGTGCATGTGCTAGTTACTAACTTGGGGCTAAGTCACATTATCTCAATGAGACTTCAAACCAAGTGGTTGAGCCCCTTCTCCCCAATTTACATTTCGTCTGTCATGGTTTTCCAAAGCCAAAGTTAAGATCTGTCGTTCTGGTTTGTTTCTTGATTATTTTCAAACTGTGGGCCAAAAGTACTTGCAAATTTTGGTAGTATGTATTTCTGAATTGCACCCATTACACGACAATATCTGATATTAGATAATTTATTTCTACGTTGGATAAGTACAGTTTTGTTTCTTTTTCTTTCTTTTTTTATTTATTTCTTTAATTCCGCTCACCAACTCCTTTAATACAGCAATAATATTACAAAAGTAAAATTCTAATTAAGCCCAAATTGTACACTGTTTCAGGAACTGTAGAGCAAAGAGAGACTTTTATCAAATTTGTTTTTCTTGATACAATCAATGGTCAGTAGTGTAAAAGAGTGCATCTGTGTGGTGCAATATTAGGTTCTATAAATATACTTAGAGTAGGGGATCTTTTTCTATGCATACCACATCTCACACATACATGTGAACCCTCAGTGAGTTATGCACTAGATACAACTATCACATCGACTGCTGAGTATAGCTGGCTATCATTTGTGTGCAGCAGATGAGACAAAAGCTGCTAGGAGCCCAATGATACATCAGTCAGGCTGTGCCTTAAAGCATCATACAACAATTTGTGCTGTCTCTTTAATAGTTGTCCAGGGCAAGGATAAACAGTTATCTCTACTGAATCTCATGCAAAAGTTGTATGCATGTCTTGTGTGAATTGGACTGAACGCAGCATTTCGACAATATTCAATAAGATTTACATACCAGTGTGCTACCCAACTCAAGTGTGTGTGTGAGGGCATATATGAGACATGTGTGGTTGCATGTGTCTTCGTGCCTATATGTAGTTGGATTTTGATTGATATGTGAGTGACGTTAAGCCATATTTACTTGTAATGAAGTTGTACACTTTTAGGTATAAATGGAAATTGAAAAAAAACATTTTGCAACAATGCATATTTTACTCGCATTGTAGCCAATTTAAGACTGGTGGTTAACTTTGCCCATGAAAAAGAAATTTTTGTAAATTTTTATCGGGGGAGGGGGAGGAGGGAGATCGGTTGTACGTTCATATTTCTAGTTTATCAAATTAATATTTTCCTCCCAAAATGGGAGTTAGATTGAATAAGCTTGGTCTGTGTTGTGTTTCCTTGTTGGGTGTATATGCATGTGTGTGTGATAATGCTAAAGAGTACGCTAATTTTATTATTGTTACATATTACTAGGGGCATGCTGAAAGCACAGTGTGTCGAGCGAGTTAGCCTGGCTATGCACAAACAACAGTAGCTAAATTGTCAAATATTTGTGGTACGGGTCATAATTATTTTCAAACACCTAACAATACTTTTATCTTTTTTGACCCAATAATACCACTAAGTTGTTTGATCCAAAACTAAACTGCCTATTGCACAGCCTGGTCTCTCACCATGTTGGACAGTCTCTAATGACATCCTGTCTGACAATGTTTTGTTTTGTATAGCTGGGCTCGCTCGCCACACTGCGCTTTGAGCACTCCGCTTCTAGTGAGCCTATGCCTAGGTTTAGAATATTTCTACGTTCCATGTAACGAAAGCAACAGCTACAAGATATTTTACGAAACTTTTTTAAAAATGGTACTGATCGTTAATGAAACTCCGCCCATTTACATAAAGAGAGGTGACGTACCAAGCCCATGCATAAACATATACAAAACTTTGCATTTATCTATAGCCAAGAGTGTCTGGTTTGCTTCGCTTGCTCACCAATTATTTCAGTTACAGTAGGACGTTGCGTATCCTAATTAACCAACGGGAAACCACACCCCTTTTATTTCAATTTAAGGCCTGTAGATTGAACAGTAGCTGCTACAGTTCTAGGATTTGTCTGGGAAACTCCCAATGAAGGATGCTAGGGGGATACTACAACATCTGGGATGTACTTAGGCTGTAGATGTAGACAGATGTAAGAGCCCCACAGCACTTGAAAGCTCTACTCAGCCAGTAGAGTAAGAAATCTATTATCTGAACATTTTGATTATCTGAACACCCTTCGGTCCCAATTGTTATTATTTTTAATGTTCAGCTAGTACTACCTATTGGTAGAAAGCAATATTAGTGTTGTGTGTGTGTGGGTGTGTGTGAGTGCATGCGTGTGTGAGTGCATGTGTGTGTGTGTGGGTGTGTGTGAGTGCATGCGTGTGTGAGTGCATGTGTGAGTGAGTGCATGCGTGTGTGAGTGCATGCGTGTGTGAGTGCATGTGTGTGTGTGTGGGTGTGTGTGAGTGCATGCGTGTGTGAGTGCATGCGTGTGTGAGTGCATGCGTGTGTGAGTGCATGCGTGTGTGAGTGCATGCGTGTGTGAGTGCATGCGTGTGTGAGTGCATGCGTGAGTGAGTGCATGCGTGTGTGAGTGCATGCGTGTGTGAGTGCATGCGTGTGTGAGTGCATGCGTGTGTGAGTGCATGCGTGTGTGAGTGCATGCGTGTGTGAGTGCATGCGTGTGTGAGTGCATGCGTGTGTGAGTGCATGCGTGTGTGAGTGCATGCGTGTGTGGGTGCATGCGTGTGTGAGTGCATGCGTGTGTGAGTGCATGCGTGTGTGAGTGCATGTGTGTGTGAGTGCATGCGTGTGTGAGTGCATGCGTGTGTGAGTGCATGCGTGTGTGAGTGCATGCGTGTGTGAGTGCATGCGTGTGTGAGTGCATGCGTGTGTGAGTGCATGCGTGTGTGAGTGCATGCGTGTGTGAGTGCATGCGTGAGTGAGTGCATGCGTGTGTGAGTGCATGCGTGTGTGAGTGCATGCGTGTGTGAGTGCATGCGTGTGTGAGTGCATGCGTGTGTGAGTGCATGCGTGTGTGAGTGCATGCGTGTGTGAGTGCATGCGTGTGTGAGTGCATGCATGTGTGAGTGCATGCGTGTGTGAGTGCATGTGTGAGTGTGTGTGATCAAAGTGGTAGATTGCTGTCCAACTTTTGCACTCACATTGGTATTTTTCTTGTTGAAATAGGGAATGATCCCTAATCCTTTTCCAGTACCAATGTTTCGGGAAACTACTGAGGATAATCTATCTAAGTGTAAAGTAGGAGAAGACGATCGCAAGTACATGGTTAGAGTTTTGGCTACTTTGCTGTCTACATATGTGCGGCATCCTTCCATGAGGGATTGTGGAGTAGTGGCCGAGTCGTTATTGAGAAAATTTAGTTTTCTCAAAGAAAGTGTAAGTTGATGTTTTGAATAGCCAATTAGATGTGTAGTTATATAGACTTTGGGATGTGTATTTTTCAGAACTCCTGGAGGCAATACATATATGTGCGTTGTCAAAATATAAATAGAAAGTATTCAAGAGCAACTCCAGAGCCCAAGAGGCAGAAGGCAGCTCCGTGTGTGGCTCATTCCTACGTTGAGATTAGTATTAACCAAGATGACCAGGTGGCACACGAACGAAATACTGACCATTTAAAGAAAGAAATAGAAAAACCGAAACATAAAGTAGATGTAATTAAAGAATTGATAAGGAGAACTCTAAAGAACAGGAGAGACATGGTGCTGTCTGGAGACGTTCGTCCCGCTGAACTGTTATTGTATTTTCCACACCTTAAAAAGGCTAATTACGTAAGTCACGATTTTGTTTACGTTGTATATGTGTTTAGTGGCTGTTAATTGTACTTGTAGATATTTTATGAGTTTGAACTGATATCTGGAAATGAATTCAGTTTTGATGCAATTATGGAAGTCTGGAGCAGGTGGAAAAGTGCTACTCTTGACTATGCTACATCTTCTGGAATTAAGTCTAAGTTATTAGAACATGCTCTTCGTGATCACCATTCTGATAGTACAGGTATGTTTGTATTTATTTTAATTTTCTTCAATTGTAATGAAAGTTTCACTTACAAGTTCTAACCCTTCACAAATACTGCGATAGAAAACTCATAATTCACATGAGTTGAGAGAAAAGATAAGGGAAAACTGTATTCTCAGGTAGTTGTCAATGAGAATCAAACTTTGTTTGTAGTTCAGTGACTAGAGCACTGGCAGCTAAAGCTACATGCCCTGGTTCACTTCCCAGCTACGATTAATATTTTTTACGCATTTTCCCTCAACCTATTAGAATGAGAATTTTACATCCCAATCCCTAGTTTCACATTACCGCAATTATTTAGCATAATAGTTCAATGAATACCCTTGCACTTTTTTATCTCGCGTTAGAGTCGGTCGATACTGGATTTGTTCAGGCAATACGATATTGTCTGGAATTATCACGATATAGTGATATATCATGATATTAGGCCTTGATGGTCAAATAATTAATAATGCCTTGTTTAGCTGGGGTCCATTTGGTGGTTGGTGCAATGCACAGACTCATGGACTCATGGTGCTTCCCAGCTTGAAAACTCAGAATGTTGGACACTGTTGCTTAATCAACTATATTTTCTAAAGTGCTTATGTAAAAATTTGAAGCCTTACACATTTATGTCATACCAACCTACCCACAAAATATTTGTGTGGTTTTGCAGTTACTTTTGTGGTAATGGGTGCCTGAACTTGGAGTTTTTTAACAGTGAATTTAGAAGTGTTTTAGCAAGAAAAAGAGCAAATATTGATATTAACCTTTCTAAGTTGCATACTGATACTATGGTAGCTGAGGCTTTATTATACCAAATTTGGTGCGATAAGAAGTAATTGTTGCTTTAAAACTCATTATTTTAATTTAAAAAGTGTTTAAGCGAAAAATGAAGCAATTATTGATATTAAGCAGGGATTCATACGGGATACATCCAGAAACAATTTTTGGGAGGGGAAATCTTGGGCTTTGGGAGGGGGGGGGGATACTCTTAATTTTTCTATTAGAGAGCATTTCTGTTTGGGGGGGATTTCCTCCCTTCCCGCCCCTCTGTATGAAACCCTGTTAAGGTCTAAAAAATTGTCATGTAGTATTTAATCATTCTAAAAGTATGTTGTGCAAGTTTGGTATCTCCACCTTAAAACTTGAGTGAAATACAGTCATTTTTGTATTTTATCAAGATTTCAATCACCTATACCACAAAGGTAACCACATAAACCACACTATGGTTTTGTTTATATTACATTAATGTGTAAGACTACCGAGTTTGAGACTTCTACGATAAATATTTCTGAAAATTATTTTTCAGCTGAAGTTTGAGTTTTCCACTGGAAGCACTGTAGGTTAGTGAGTGAACTTCCACAACAGGCACTATTCTTCTTTTTTTTTACGCGATCATTTTTTTTTTTTTCAGAGGAAAAAGAATCGCTGTCTCCGCGATGTCAAGTTTTTATTGTGGTACAATGACAATATCGGTATACTGCCCAGCTCTATCTACGCCATAAAAATAGTAATTTAAATATAAAACTATTATGAGCTGCCCAGCTGAACGATAACAGCGGTAGCTAAATTGTCAAAATTGAAACACCCCATTTTATTTAATGCCCGTGCCACTATTATGGTACGTCTGGGTCAAAGGTCAGTTGACGTATGGCCACATGTATATAGTCGAATGTTGATCGGTTGTCCGTTTGATTTGCGCATGCGTGCATAAACAAAGTCTTGGTTAAAGCTGTGAGTAAACAGTTAAGAAACTATGGTACTTGGACTCACCTCCTCCACGATTTTCAATCAAACAATCTGCCACCTAAATAAAGTCCATGGAGTACGATGGAGCCATTCTCACTCTGTAGCTATAGCTTTCGGCAGGGCCGGCTGCGCATGCCCAGAATATCTCGGTAAAATTAATTTCAGAGCTGGACAGCCGATCAAAAATTGACTGTATATATCTGAAATTTCAATTGAACACGAACATGACTGAGCTTGCTCGATAATTACTTTTCTATCCCATTCCAAGTATGTGTTTTTGTTGACACTCACACAAACGCAACTATAGTTGTCCATCTCATTTTGATGAGTTAATAAGTTATTATATATCCGTTTAGGATGTGGAAAACATTATTTTGTTCACATTTAGAAGCAGAGTCTCTCACAGCTTTGCGATGTTTGGCTTACTGGTTGGTGCCCAAAAAGCGGAAAGCTGGAGGTCAAGAGAGCACAAGCACAGTTGATATTCCCCATCTTTTGATGGAAGGAAAGGTATGTCTTTATTACAGTTGCGTAATATCTTTATCACAGTGTAATTTTATTGATCAAGTTGAAATGTGAATATGATAGCTGCTCATGAAAAAAAAAATTGGCTTGTGGTTGCCTTTGTTAGAAATTTTCACTTGCACATTAGCTTTGCCCGAAGAGTGAATTTTAGAGTGAACATGTGAATTATTCTGCAGCAAGTATCTTAGACATCATGCACGAGCATGTATACACACATGCATGAGCATGTACACACACATGCACGAGCATGTATACACACATGCACATGCGTAACATGTCATTACTGAACCTAGCCCTGGAGACATCCACGTTGTTAGAGATACAAATATCAACTGATGGCGATATGTGTGTGTGGCCAAGTGAATTTAGTCTGCAGTCCGTTTATTACTTTTTTCTGAATTGTAATTGTTTGTATATGTATTATTTTGGTTTTCAAAGGATTATCATATCCTCTAACTCACTATGAAATAGGGCCTTGGTCCTGATAATTTGGTCGTGGTGCTACATCTATACTTTATAGCACTGCGTACACTGTAAAGGTTTGTAGTAACTTTTGAATAGAAAACCATTTTTATGTTTGTACCTTGGTTTAGTGGTATTGTACGATTAATCTTGTGGAGTTATGAGAATATTAGTTTGGATTATGATTCGAACCTTCAGCTATTAAATATCATAAAAATCCCATTTTTATGGAGTGTACTCTTCATACTGTTAACCTGCAAAATATATTGACAGTGAGTGCTGTCTGGAAATGTCAGAAGTTGTTCATCCCGTCACACGTCCCATGGGACCTTGGGGGATCCCATGGGACGTCCATCTGTCCCACACCATCAATTGTCTCATGTGACTATGGTGGGACCATAGAAAGGTCCCATTGGATACCCATGGCAATAGTACAAATTTATGAAATTTGAAGCTTACTCTGCTGGAAACCCCTCCTATGTGGTTGAATAGCCAGGCTTGCCCGCTGTGTTAGTCACATGCCCCCAAAGATGGGGGACTTCACCCCCATACCCCCAGTATGCTGTCACAAATGCATGCATCCAGCTATGGGTGGGACAGATAACATCCCATGGGATCCCCCCATCATGGGATGGGATGGACAACTTTTGGCAAAATATGTTTATGGCAACCGCTTGTCTCTTACTTATTTATTGTTAGTTTATTTTTTCTTCATTTGTTTGTATGACGTAGCTATCATGTACTGTAAAAAATGGACTTTAGCAAGATTGTTTGATTACACGCTTCAAAACACCCTTGTGCACTATTCTCAATATAGAGTGTTACAGGAACACAATACAAAGCCCAATGGTTTTCAAAATAACAATATATAGTACTGGTAACTGTTTTTTCGTATATGTAATAAATCAAGTGAGTGTATCAATCCACTCGATAGGTGTAGTAGGATCTATACTCCAATAGCCAGGAGTGTTGCAGTACATCCCAGCAAAGATGTGACTACAAATGTGCCCATTAATGCCTGGTCCTTTTTCATGTTGTTGTTTTATATCACATAACATAATATATTAGAATGTGTTCGCCATGTGACATAGTCATCTAATTAATGGTACTCTATGAGCGTCCGCACACTTTTAAGAAATTAAATAAAGGTAAGAACAACTTCAGACATGAAACAAATGTTAGTTGTAAACAAAACTAGTGCCTTCTTGTGCTGCCGGATTAATTGTATTGGTTAGTATTTGTGATGGGAATTTCCTGGCAAGTTACAATCTGGTAACAAACAGATAATTAGCAGAAGTGTGGTAGGGAGACTCCAATTTTTTATGTTACGAATGTCAATTCATGGCATAAATAAACTGGCAGATTTGAGTCGATAATTTTTTTGTGTGTTTGTGTTTCAGAGAGGCACACCACCAAGTGAGCTTGTTTGCCGCTTCACCAATCAGCCTCATCTGGTGAAACTAGTGGATGAAGATTTGCCTTCACAATATTATATTGCAGTGGAGCAGTCTATACAGCTAGAAGTAGCAAGCGTGATGAAAGGGGTTCTCCTACTTCTCTCTCTTCATTATGTTTACGACATTAAATACAATGAGCGAATCAAAGACTTGTATAAGTATTTTGAATGTAAACTTTTGAACATGACATCTTCATCCAAAGATACTGCTAATTTTTCAAGTATTACTAATGCTATTGAAAGCTATATCATTCAGGACTGATATTTTTTGTGATGTAGATAATCCTTTTGACTCAGTGCACTCTTTTATTATTTATCTCAGTAAACAGTTTTTTAAGAAAAAGTGTTTTGTGGGTATAGGTAATAATGGTATTGCGGTATTGTTGCACGAACATTTTTGTGTGAAATAGCTGTAATAGTACTGGCGTATTCATATATTCTTGCATGTTACGATGGTTTAGGTGGCTCTATTTATATTTTATACTGATATAACGTTTAATTGTTATTCGCACTTAGTGCCGTACTAATGCTCTAATGTGTAATGTGTTACATTAAAATGTTTGTGCTAAATTAGCACTTAGTATGTCGAATCGAAACTAATTGTGGGTCAAATTAACATGTGTGTTGGATTAATACTAATTTTGTGTTAAATTAACATCATCTTGGTGTCATATTAATAAGTAGTATGTCAAGTTAACATTATTATGTGTCATATTAACATTTGTATGTGTTGGATTAATGCTAATTTTGCGTTAAAATAACATCTTGGTGTCATATTAACACGTATTATGTCAAGTTAACATTATTTCTGTGTCATATTAACATTATGTATGTGTTAGATTAATCTTATTCTTGTGTTAAAATAACATACTCTTGGTGTTAAATTAACCCTATTTGTATGTCAAGTTAACATTATTTCTGTGTCACATTAACATTGTGTTTGTGTTGAATTAACACTAATTTGGTGTTAAAATAACATACTCTTGGTGTTAAATTAACCCTATTTGTATGTCAAGTTAACATTATTTCTGTGTCACATTAACATTGTGTTTGTGTTGAATTAACGCGAATTTTGTGTTAAAATAACATAATCTCTGTGTCAAAATAACACTGTTCAGTTGTCAAAATAACATGACTTTGTGTGTGATATTGATATGACTTATTTGTTGTATTAACACCAGTTGTGCGTTGTTTTGACATTATTTGTATGTCATATTAGCGTAGTGGTATGTTAAAACAAGACAAAGTATTTGTTAATATAACAGTTTATTAGTAATTGAGAAATTTCTTTTGTGTTATATTGACATACTTTTTATGTTAAAATGCACCATTACTGTTAATATAACATTTTGATTTTGTTACAATAACATACAAAAGAGGTGTTGAAATAACATCAGACAACATGTCAAAAAAAATGCATCAATATGACATTTATTTTGTGTTAAAATAACAGACGATTTTTTACTGTGTACCGTAGGAATGATTCTATAATCCCATGATGTCATCAATGAAGAGCTTTTCAGGAATAAATTCAATTTACTTGGAGAATATGGGATGCCTGTCAGAAATATACAAAATTTATCTATAATATTATGAAATTTATTGACGAGTTATGGGGTCATAGGTGACAAAAGATGAGTAAAAAATAATTTTGTCTTCCCTCAACAACTTTAATATCTAGCTGTAAAATTATTGTTAAGTTTAAAACAATAACACTGTGAGTCCTAATCATAGAAGATTTTTATTCCTATTTTTATTCAATGCTCAGTTAGTGTATATTCACTTTATCTTATCCAAATATTGATTATAATTCATAGCTATTTCCTTAGCAAAAAAGCTACACTGAACTGCTAGAGTAGTACCTTGATTGAATGCTAACATGGAACTGTTTATAGTCAGACTGATTTATCAAACTCTGAACGTTAGAATTACATAAGTGTTTAGGAAAAACTAGAAATATAGCTTTATTAGAAAAGTATTAATATGTTTGTATACAGCTAATTAAGTTTTGATAATAGTAATGAGGCTACATAACAAAATTGTATGTGAATGTATTGTACAGTACTGGATTTCCTTAAAATTATCATGAAGGAATTATGTCAAAGCAATTTGAAAGCAGTAATAATTAATAAACCAACATCATGTGTATCATATGTGTGTTATAAAAAATAATATTACTAGGCTCCGTAATAGCTGTGAAAAGCTTCTAAAAAGTTTCATAATATTACACAGAAAATTGTATTTGAATTGTATTATGGATTTGAATTTTGTAGTTTAATTTCATAATTCCTGGACAGTGTTCAAGTTTTATGAAATGTTATTTATTAATAATAATATTATTATAAAATTGTTATCAAAGTAATGTTTCAGAGGGGATGAACGAAGTATCATTTGTTTCCTTCACTTATTGACTTTTTTGGAAAGAGGTTCAGATAATATCTTATATAATTTCTAGAAATCATTAAAAATTAAAAAAATAATTGTTCCATTACATAATTTATTTACCTTAAGATCACACTAGTTTGTACCATTATACAAAATATATATAAATATAAACATGACTCCACTTAAACACTGTTCAATACATTATTAACAAAATAGCTAATTTATGGATTTGCCAATATAATATAGGACAACAAAATAATCATAATAATAAGAAATTTTTCTCTTTTAACAGACAATGTTTTTAATTATAAAGTTAATTAATTAATTATTTAATTATTAGTTCAACCTCAGTTGACCGCTGAAGAGGACTTCTGCAAGGAGTCAAAACATCGGATAAAGTTATAATTAAAAATACTACTATAATATTCTATTATAATTATTTCAGCCAAGAAAGACTGATTCATTAACAAAATATCATTTAATGTAATGTAGAAGTTGTTTCTAATGAAATAATTCATTGCCTACATTATTTCAATAGTCAATAACAAGAAAGTATATGTATGAAAAACTCTGAGGTAATTTATAATGCTTTTAGTAGCTTGCAATAATATATATAATATTATATATTATATTATATATATAACATAGGGCTTCTTCTCCTTAAACTTTTAGGCATGCTCTCTAACATGGACTTTTTTAAACACGGACTTCCTATGAATAGTATGTCTAAAAAATTATGAATGAGTAATAAATAAATTTTAAATATAGCTAGATCAAAACTTTCTAACTAACAGGTGTCTAAAGTGAAGCAAAAGAAAAATGTGAAAAAATTTTAGTTGTCACCAGGACTAAACCATGGACAACTAAAGATTTTTTTTCAATTTTGCCTTTGCTTCTCTTTAGACCCCTTTAAGTGAAAAAGTTTCAATCTAGTTTTTATAAAGGGTCAAAACTTGATAATTATTTTATAAATGCATGTAATTTCTCACCATAAATAGTCACATTTATAGTACTTGGAACTAGGGCAAAACCCACAGTAATGAAGCAACTCAATCCTGTCACTGATGTCTCTGTTGTGTTTACTGTTATTAATAATGTATTAGTAACTCCATTTACATAACTTCCAGTAATACCAGGAATTGTAGATTCTTGTGCTGGTTCAAAGACCAGTAGAGTTCTATCATTCAGAATAACGCCATAAGAAGATATAGCCTTGCTTCCTTCCAAATGACGACATGTTACATTCCTCTGTGTGTTGATGGGAATATATAGTGGTCCAGTAGGAGTAATCTCAACTGTAAACAACAGCAACACCAATAAATAGTATATCAAGTGTGAACTTCAATTGTTGCTAATTGTCCTGAGCCTCTATAGAAAAGTCATTGTTCACTTAGTGGTTCTGCATCAAACACTTACCACCACACTGATAGAAATGGCCATCACGCAATTTATTGCTGAGTGTGCAATAAATAGTATATCAAGTGTGAATTGCAATTGTTGCAAATTTTTATGATATAACTGAGCCAGTACAGAAATGGCTATTGCTCAAGGTTCTATGTCAGATAACTCCTTCCATATAATATGTGACATTCCTATGTGTGGATGGGAATATTATAATAGTGGTCCAGTTGGAGTATTACTGACTAGATTGTTATACTTTACGTACTTAAACATTTTGTTTGTAAAACTGCATGACAAATAGTTTTTTACAAAAATTGCATTCTCACTTAATCTATAACATTAAAATGTATACTTTTATAATTATTAATTTTAGAATTATTTTATATTTTTCCTTTTTTTTCGGACCCCTTTAGGTGAGAAAGTTTCAATCTACTTTTATAATAGTTACATACTTCAAATTTTTATCTACAAGTAGAAATTCCAGAAAAAAGCACTAAAGAGTTTACCAGAAGTGACATTTTAAGCTCTAAAAATGTATTCATTAGTGATAAATAAAAGAATGATTTCATTTATTGTTGGTAAGCAAAATAATGAGCCACTAACACTATTAACATCTACTAGTTGTCAAAAAAAAATTATACATCTTGAAAATAATCAATTTGGGCAAGTTTAATGATGTTCATCTTTCAAAACAAAAATTTGGTTTTAAAATTCCTTGTTTCCATATTTTTAGAGTAACCCTAAATTTATTGTTTTTTTTACATTTTATGAAATATTGTTTTTTTAAAACTAGTTTTTTCACTCTATTTTTACCATCCTTGCTATAGTCACTATTCATCTTTCTTAGTTTCAACAGCCTACTTAGCATCTAAAACAATTGTATACTTCTGAAAAGATATAATAATGCCAAGCCTTTATTGTTTTCTCCAACAGCCACTGCAAAGAAGACATAGCACTTGCCTTGCACTACCAATGAACAAGTCAGTGTTAATATAATAAGGCGTGACATTTGTTCAGTGGTGTCAAAATAATATGGAAGGCTAGAATGCTTTTTGGTGAAACAACTGTACGTATGAGTCACATAAGGAATGAAACAGAAGTAGCCCCAGATATGCTTACAGTTTTCTCTAGGCTGGTTAAAAAAGAAAAAAGCTATGGTATAGAGAAATGTGATTTATTTTTTATTTTTGTAACGTATTTGTAATCTGTCAGTAGAGAATTCACAAGACAACTAGCTAATTACTTTTTTTTTTACCAGTGTTGAATGAAACCAAATGTAAAGAAAAGTGAATCTAGTATTATTCATATATGGGGAAGAGATGATCAACCCTAAATAAGAGAGTGCTACCCAAATTCCGTTACAAAAACAATAAAGGTGTACATAATTAATATTGTATATTAAAATACAGTGAAAATTGTAGCTTATTAGTCAGATTTTAAAACTATTGCGAAGTTATCGATTATTAGTATATCAGTTTGAGAGAATTACTCAATAATTTATATTGCCCAATAACTCACACTTGAAAAAACAGCAATGTAGTATATTAAGTATAGCCATTAATAAAGTTTGTTAGCCACTTTATATATATTCATTGATTTTGTGTAAATAACAATTTGTGAATTTTTTCTGTATGCACCAGTCATATTAACAATCTAAACTAACTGATTATAATGGTAGTCATTTGTTGCAATTTATTATGTTGCATTGACAAACCATTGAATAGCGATTAACTGCAATTTTGTAACTCCTTTTTGAGCACATTGGCAATAACATCCACATGTACAGAACTAGTCTATATAACATTTGGAAAGAAAGACATTATTTATGCCCACAGAGACTGTAGGTAAGTCAATCACATATTATCGCAGTATGCAATGAAACGACTATCCAGCTAAAACTATTAGTTTCTTTACTATTTACCTTGTCCTTTACTTTCTTTAACCCACCAACTAATAGCGAAAGTGAGAAGAAGTGACACCCGCATCGGACCAATTTGTCAGAGAGTTCAGACAGTGGAGTGTGTAGTTAGTATAACAACGACTTCAGTAGAGAGCTAATAAGGCTGGAATGTTGTACGGATAGTGGGCGATGCTGACTCAACTTGCATTGACTCACCCCTTCCCTTCCTCTTATCTAAACACTTCCCGTCTATCTATTCCCAAGTCATTAGCTAATAACTAAAAAACGGGTGGAACACAGTGAAGGCGGCGCAGGTTTTAATACGGAAGGCGAAAGTAGAAAGAGAAAGCAAATAGGCTGTTAATTGTAACTAAATGGGGTAGAATTGACGAGTAAAGGCAGCGTAAGCTTAAAACAGGTGGGCGACAGTACAATAACAATTGTTCACATCATAGTGAAAGGTTTTTTTTCTTGATTGAAGACTGCTGGGTCAGGTAAAATAATATAGACACAGAAGTATACTAATGCTTATGTAACCCAACATACACTAAAAACACTAACATCAAATAAAAAAGTTAAGCAGTGCTATTATACATAATAATGTATGAATTATAATTCATTTTATTACTATGACAATCAGCTTAATTCAGTGCGTAAGACCAAGGCATTTATTTGATAATATGTGTTATGTGTAATGAACCATTTACCACACATAATATGATGTGGTAACATTTCAGTCAAAACCAAAATTGGTAGAATAATTAAGAAGCAGTGGAGTGTTTACAATAATATGGTACCGAGCACAATTACCCTTTTAATAAACATTTCATTTCATTATTATGTATCCATATAACACCAAAAGTTTTATTATCTACCTTATTTAAACTGAGGTAAATAAAAAAAAAAGGATCAAAGCAAACAAGCACACACTAGTTTGCTGTATATGATGTGATGCTGCCAACATCAATACCGAGAGTGGGTAAGCCCTGTATTAATATAACTGTGTAAATCTGGGACTGCAATGAATTTTTGTAAAAGTAGCACTACAACTATACATAGAATTGAGATACAATCTATTGGGGTAACAAACTATATAACAAACAATTTGTATTAAGGACAGAAATAAAAGTGCTTAGTTAATTTAGTTGTCATGTAAAGAAAAACAAGGATTCTAGGATTATTCAGATGGTTGTATAAATGATATTTAATAGTTAACATTTACTTTTACATTAGAAATATTTCCGTGATAATAAAGGTGTAGCTAAGGTGTCTGGCCCTCTACTACTTTTGCTATAATAGTTTCCTCATCAGTTCAAGTTTTAACTTAATTTTGATATATCCAAATAAAGATAATGAGTGAGAGTGTTTCAATCAAAGAGTCAGACTCATGACTGTCCCTGGTCAGCCCTTTTATAGAGTGCCAATGAAATCAGACACATTTCATCCCAAGATAATACTTTGATGGGGAAATATTATACAGAAGATGCATGATTCTGTCAAGAGAAGATAAATTTGTCACATACTTCAATGCAACTAGCATACTCAACTATATTGCATATATAGAGTTGTTACACTCTAATTATCACCATAATAATAATAAATGGTGTGGTCTGTAAGTGTAAGAATACTTCAGTGTGTATATATAGTATATATAATATATATTATATTGTTTTTTTTTTACTGACCAATCATTGTTTGAATATAAACAAAACTATAAATATGATGTGAAAACAACTTACAAAATATTTTAGAAATGGGAGACTATATATTGTTTGGCTTTTTAAACTAACTTGAATAAAAATGCTAACAAATTTCAAACACCATTTGATGTTTTAATTCTGTTTTATCACTCTTTTGAACTTATACAGGGTAATGTGTCCGGCTTTGATGTGAAGTTCTTTATACAAACTAAGTTGAATAAGGAAGTGGAATACATTTAGTATGCATAAGATATGAAGCTATATTATTTTATTGATATATCTTAAGACAAATAAAATAATACTACTGGTTTTAGGTAGGAAAATGAATCCTTTTTTACCTGCAAATCCAAGTCTTACGTATTGAGATTTGTTGTTGCTGCATGCGTACATGTATATTTCAATGATAACTTTGGAGTAGGAATAAACGTTGGGATTGTAGGTTCGTTTCGCTTTTACTACATAAGATTGTTCTAATCTGTTGGGTAGTTGAAGAGTTTACTAATCCTGCTAGCTACCTGCATGTATAACATTGGAAGGCCATGAGGCTAATGATTTCTCATCCAAAATGAAGTCAAAAAATGTATGCAATATTATATTATATATATATAATACTTATAGCACGAGTCAGAGTACAATATGGGAAAATATTTTACGAGCACGCAAAATATTTTCACGAGCCAAAGGCGAGTGAAAATGTGGCGTGAGAGTAAAATATCATTCCCATATTGTACGACGAGTGTGATAAGTGATTTATTGCTTCTTTGAAAATTTTCTCAACCGGTTACAATACAATTTTCATTGATTTTACTCGCTACGCGCGCGCTACAAGGAGCGTACAATATAAACCGTACAATATGGGAGAATACAGAACGCTCGCGTGATGCGGAAATATTCAAATAAAAATATCAAAGCAGCAATAAATATATATATATATTTATTGCAGCTTTGATATTTTGTGTGGTTAAGAATGTCGTTATCTTGTGTGGTGGATAAAATCCTCACTACTTCCCACATAACAGAATCTCTTACAGGTGCCTCAAAACCATAACACTGCAATACAATTTCAACATAATTATGACTTCCATACTCACCGCCTATTATAGCCACTAATAAATGAATTATAAATTCAAACAGCTTGACACATCTATCCTAAAAAACAAAACAAAAAAAACACAGTAAAAAAGGGAGGGCTACTAAAACCATTAGCAGTGGTAGGGCCAAACCATTAATTAAAAGCTGTTATAGTAAAGGTTTTAGTGATATTGATGCATATGCAACCCACACTCAAGTGACCACTAAATACTCTTACCATTGATCTAGTAATGAATATGTCGACATAGGCCAGGATTTAAAAAAAATTGATATTACAAACAGTTTACTTGCTGCCATTTGGCAAGGGGGGGGTGGTTTGCGGGGGAGGAGGAGGTGGGGGAGGGAGGTCATACTATTGTGAATGCAAATTAATGAGCACAAGTTGTATATTTTAAGCAAATTATAGACCAGAGTACCCATTGAATAGTTTCAATTATGTGAGTGTGCAAAGCACCTTTATAGGTTTATATTTTTGTGTGTGTGTGTGTGTGTGTGTGATCACAAGGTTATTAGTGTGGTGTGTGGTGGGTGTGCATGCGAATGCATGTGCAATTCACAGATGGCATGTGAGTGACATCACTACAACGTAGATCTTCCCAGGATATTCCTCCATGCCTATACGTGTCAAGCAAATCAAGCATCCTACAGCTTTGCTAGCTTGCCTAGATAAATAACATTATGTTTTAAAACATAATGTTTCTGCTGAATACAAGTTCATGTTCACATGGGGATAGATCCTGGTTATGTCAGTACCACATTCATGTTCTCATAGTGTGTGTGCATGCTTCTGTAAGACATTTGAGCTGCAACAAAAAAAAATTTACATTCACTAACTGCTTAAGGTTATCATTTTAACCACAAGTATATGTTTATATGAGTGACTTCTGGGAGAATTTCGGTAAGATTTATGGGTTGCAGCTAAAGTTGGTGTCATGGCAACAATATCAGCACACACTTTCAAATTATAGTCATAACACTTGATGTACACAATCTGTGAACATATCACTCTGGGATTGTAGCCCATACAGTTGGTTAATGCCTCACCATCTAAGAAACTTGCTAAGTGATGCAGTGTTCTGTTTACTGTTATGCTAACTTGGCAGATGGTGCTAATTGACTGCACCTTAAAGATGACCATATTATCGGTGCATTAGTGAATTAATATCTCACCAGTGCAAATGATGGAGTTTTAAAACACAGCAGAACTTAAAACTTCAAACCAGCTATTTACTGCAGTATATGGGCAAAAACTTATATTTCGCCACATTCACTTTTCCTTTTTCACTATGCCTACGTGTCAATCTCTTCAAGCATAAACATGCAGAGTTCGGCCATATAACACGTAGGCATAATGATCATATAAACAGTAGCAGATGAGACATGTGACAGCATGCTAAGTGAGCTAGATAAGAGATAGCATACATATATCAATAGTCAATGTGTTAACTGTAAGTAGATTCAGTGTTATATTGAACTATTGTTGAAGTAGCTAAAGACTGCCTTGCCACTATGCCATATCTTAATTACCTCAAACTGTATAAACTATGACAAAATTATACAACTTAAGCATTTCTACCAGGGTTTCATCTAGTGGGGGTGCAGGGG
>WLWD01001080.1_pt1 | contig 21579 bp, 16 predicted proteins | sample 6712731 | NCBI WGS metagenome assembly WLWD01 (sample SAMN12718690, study PRJNA576275) | sponge metagenome | isolation source: marine sponge | host: Mycale hentscheli | place: New Zealand: South Island, Marlborough, Capsize Point | collected 2014-11-01
CAACTGTGGCATGAACAACTGTGGCATGAACAACTGTGGCATGATCAACTGTGGCATGAACAACTGTGGCATGAACAACTGTGGCATGAACAACTGTGACATGAACAACTGTGGCATGAACAACTGTGGCATGAACAACTGTGGCATGAACAACTGTGACATGAAACCTATCACTGACACTGTCATAATCCAACTCTTTAAAAACGTCTTCATACTGGAAGTTTACAGTATTTTATTTTATGGAATAGTTCATTAGTATTTTGTTAATGGCATTGGGAATGTTATACTAGCTTACAAACAGACTGCATTTTCAGAATAAAGTTGACTAACTAACATAGTACTCAAGGTTTCTTCAGTTAGTGACCTCTTTTAGCGCTGCCTTGAGTCGTTACGTTGATCGTACTGAAGTTGTATAATAGTCCAGTCAATTTATTGTTTGACCCCAAAGTAATTGCAACAAAAGGTTGGGGGCTTTTAGTATGTTATAGAGCATATTTTTCTGTATAGGAAACAGTGGAGAAACATTTTTTTGCGACAAGTGGTGATTTTTCACTAATTAATTGCATTTTTTTGAGAATATATGACCAATTTTCTAAGTGTTCCCCTCATTAGATTCTTCGGGACTTTTAGTATGTTATAGAGCACATTTTTCTGTATAGTAAACAGTTGAGAAACCTTTTGTTGCAATTACTATGAGGTTGACCCCATTTTTGGCTTAAATTGACTGTACTATAATACAATGCTACAATTTACTCTAACAAATTGGAGAAACATTCTATAGGTGGGGAAGGGAGGCGGGGGGGGGGGGGGGGGAAGGGAGAGGGAGGAGGAGGCGAGTGAGATGCATGGGCCCAGGAAAAGTACTTGTATGCTGCTCTCACTGTCACTACTAGATACTCTAGATACACACACATGTAGATTGCACATGTAGATTGCTCCATGAACTTTATGGAGTTGTGGTCTGTCGACTTAAGAATATGGGTCACACAGTATAACATTTGCTTCAACTTTTAGAATAAAGCAGTCACATCCAAAATTGAAGCCACACCCTTTGATTGTTGTGTGAACAAGTATCATAATTACAAAACTACAGTTGCAAAATATTGATGTGTACCCACAGCTATTTTTCCAAGTGATCATGTACTTCAGCATGACTGAGGTGGGTCTGTCAACGCAGAAATGGTCAGCCCCACAGCAATGGTCAGTCCTAGCAGTGGTCAGCCCCAGAGATGGTAAGCCCGCAGCAATATGGTCAGCCATATGCGCATGCGCGCGTGCTTAAGGTTCAAAGTTCATTTGATCGACCACGCTCTAGGTCAAAGGTGAGGGTCAGCCGTTCTGCACATAACGTCGTCCGTTTACAGGGTAAAGGGATTTCAGTGCCATAGTAACAACTCTCTGCAACTGCTTGAATTGAAGGAAAAAACAACAACAACAAAACAATACACCTTATTTAAAAGTTTTCTTTGTGATATTCTTTAGCTAAGTAGTGGTTGTAACACACAATGCTTTGACACAACTGGACATGCACCTACACTTGAACAGATCTATCAGTGACTGCAAGGTTAGAAATATATTTGGCTTCTTCATATCCTCAAAATTATATTAATCATTTATAGAACAAGTGTCAAGGTCATACAATCTAAACAGTGTTATAAGAACATTTCGAATATATTATATACAGTGCTTCCAACTTAAAGAGTGGATTTTTTTAAACTACTGTATAGACCCTCACTACAGTCATTCAACATACACATACCTTTTCTTCATCATCCCAACAATTTTTACAATAGTAAAACTGCCTGTTTAGAGAATGGAAAACGGAGAACAGCACTTTTCTCATTCACTCTAATACATTTTACGCCATTTTTTTTTACGTCAAGATTTTGCGGTAGTTTGTCATTAAACGTAACTAGTTAACGAGCTAAGGTCGAATGGTTATTTCCCCGAGCAGTAAGGCAGGACTTTCCCTAACTGCAATCTGCTGTATGGATTCTCATCATTCTACTAGCAGCAGTAAACGAAGTCGAAATCAGTCAGAATTGTTGGCTGGTATATTACTAACTTGGAGACAAGCCTATCCAAGTGGTCATCTTTTTCAAGAGCTGAAGCTGAAGGAGTTTAATACTCCCAAGGCTCCCAGCATTCGGTATTCTGACAACATCAAGGCGATGCAGTTGGAGTCCTACTGGTTGTGCAGTTCCAGACGGAAGCTAAAACGCTGGCCGTGATAAGCAGTAATGCCGTAAAACTTGATACTTAGGGCCTGAGATACAACCGTAGCTAAATCAGCCATACCCGTGTAACAATTAGCGGTAAACTGGCGCCCTTGCACAAATACGCATGCGCTGTTTTGTGACGTCGCGTTTACGTGTACTAAAGGTCCACAACCCGCTCTAAACGTCATCATTTGATGACCCTTAACCGTGCGTAAAAATATTTTGGTGAAAAACAGCCACAACTCACTTAATTTTTAAGGTATAGCTACAAAAGTTATACATAATAATTTTAAGGCAATTTTACATCATGTGTCAAATTTTTAGAGATATAACTCAATAAATCGTAGCTTGAGGCATTGCTAGTATCACCAAACATATTTATAACATTACCATAACTATAGCATCATTTCTAGCAGTTACTAGTTATGTTTCACTGATGATGGCTAGCTGAATAGCAGCCGAAACGTTTGTTTGATTAAAAAACATTTAATACTAGTGTGGGACCACCCACCATGTAGAGAAAGGAATGCATTGATGGAGTCAAGAACATAAACATTAGCCCATGAGAACATAAACATAATATGTCATAGAATTATCTTAGTAATTAGTGTAGATTATGTTCCTAATGCCATCCATTGTGTTTCACCCTTGCCACAATGCCAGTGGCCCTGCAACCCTATATTGGCTACATTTTATTGCTTGTCTCCAACGCAGAGCAGCCTCTCCTGGATCCACATTATGCATTGCACTGCAGATTCGAGCTTGAGACACTCTAATTTCTCTATGACGTAGATGGCCATCCATTTCGATATCCACAGTTTGGAAAAGACTTCTGAATATCCCTTACCAATCTGAGAAGTTCAGAATCACTGATGTCTGAATAGCATTGAGCAACAGACAATTGGTACTCGCTCATTCGTCTTCGTAATGTGCGCAATGATAACCCAAAATATCAGCAATTTGTGGGAAAGTAAAATTCAACATCAAAAGATGCTCAATCTGCTCGGAGTAAATGTTAAATTTAGGGCGTCCTCTTGACTGGTAACTTATATCAGGAACTGGATTGATACTATTCCTGTTTAAGTCTCCTATTCCTGTTTAAGTCTCCTATTCGTGTTTAAGTCTCCTATTCGTGTTTGAGTCTCCTATTCTCTCTTGTATTTCATATAAAATAGCAATACTTCTCCCAATTTCTTCCAAAGATTGATGCTGCTCACTTGCCAATAATAATCTGTACATCGCTAGTGTGAAATATTAGAATGTCAAGAGAAGATGGTGATCTTTCTTCCTCATGCTTTTTTGAGATAGCTAAACACATCTCCTCAGTGTCTTGACATGCCATTTCTTTCAGCCTCCACACTACAGCCTCTGAACAAGTTGATGTGGTAAAGGTTGTTCTTTGGAGATGATCTAGGTAAGTAGCTAGCACCACTTCTAACTGTAGTCCGGCGTAGCCAGACCCTTTACCAAACGGCTACGCTGGGAATGGGTCTGGGGACATGCCATACCAAATTTGTTCTGCTGCACCGCGTTCATTGGGACCGTACAGGGGTAGAATTTTGGCACGGATAACGCTCCATAGTTCTAGAGCCATGATTTTGGGATGTGGTTAGCTAACATTTCTTTGTTGTCTCTAGGCAGCCCTGGGCCGCGCCGGCCCTGACGGAGCCCGCATCGCATACTATTCCTGAACTATCCACGTGGTGACTGCTGTGCCTGCGCAAATACTCTGTGGTTGCACCTGAGCAAATACTCTGTGGTTGCACCTGAGCAAATACTCTGTGGTTGCGCCTGCAAAACTGTGGCCGCAGTAAAAGTAATTAGATAGCCACTGACCCAGTTGCAGTTGCAGCGTGCGTGAGGGTGTTCGCATCAAAGGAGACTGACTACGTGTGCGCAAACGAATACCGGTCCACCCACCCATTAGCCTTCTCCCGAAGCAGCATCGCTCTACGGGCCCGCAACATGTACGACCCAGGTTTTCGTAGCGGGGGTATTTAGTTGCTTAGTTTGTTGCTAATAGATTGTGAGTGGGTGGAATTTAATGGTCAGCACTTTACAGACATAGCCGAGCTAAGTTTGGCTAGTCTCTCGTAGTCAGACCCTTACCTACCACCACCCTGGGAAAGGGTCTGGTGGCATTAGTAGTAGTTCAATACCCTCCAGATCTCAGGGGGAAGTTGCGGTTCGTGTGGTAATCAGTAATTTAAGGTTACCTCAGCCACCGGCTAAATCAGCTATTGTTGTGGTTCCAAGACTGCTGTGTACTAGAAGAATGGGGCGATGGAACTTGCTGAAAATAAGTGCTAAATACTAGGGTTCATATAAGGGCTGCAGGACGAGTAATTTTAGGGCTTGTAAAATGGTAGATATACAAGAAAGCTTTGCTCTTTGATATTGACAAAAAAACAGGCGATTTTGTGACTAATAATATCACTGTTATAATAGGAGAATAAGCTAGTATGTTGTACCTTATAGCACACTAATAAGTGCCATGAGGCAGTTATGGCATACTTTATATCCACCATCTCTCACAGTGCAAGAGATATTTTGTGCAAGCATTTAGTTATAGGCACTGAAGTTTTTCGTGTGCAGTATTTTTATGTATACATAAGGGTTTAACTGCGGAGCAACCAGTGAAGGATTAATTACATTCCTTTTGAACTGGCACTTGTACTAATGCCACCAGACCCTTTCCCAGCATAGCTGTAGGTAAAGGGTCTGGCTACGTGAGACTAAAGTCTGGCGTAGCCATACCCTTTATTTAACCACTGCACAGATAAGAGTTTGTGGACAATCGTTCATCCTGGCCGTTCCTAGAGGAATGTAGTAGTGGTTATATCAAATTACTTTTATGGCGCCCACGGATTGCAGGACCTGACCTGAACAGATTAGGCCACTATGAGACAAAAGCGAGCAATGAAACAAAGAACAGGCTAGGGATAGTGTAAGGGTGAATGAGGTATAATAGCTGTTAATAAGAGTAAACACAAGAGGTAGTAATTAGGAAAGGAAACAGTCATACATGCAATGAGCTATTCAAGCTTCTGTTCGTGTATGCCCTGAACAGTTGGAGATTGTCATTCTTTAGCACACAAGTTCTATTCCGATAGAATTAGTTCAACAAATTTAGAGCTGCTATAGGCTTGTTCTGGAATAAGATAATCCTGAAATCCAGATATAGTTAGTGAACAATACAGTGTTGCTGCAGTGTAAATGATAAGAAAAGAGCTTGCTTACTATTAGCTGGGCTATTGGGGAATAATAGCACTCGTAAAGTAATTGAAATAGCACTGGCTATTAATCCCAAATAGCACGGTCACCTGTGCTATTACTTGTACAAATACGTGTATTAGATCACAAAATCATTGTACATTTTTATATGTTACTAATAGGTCATCTCCAACATTTTCTGTTATTAAAGCAGAATCACAGAATGAAGTAAATTTTGCCGTTGAATATGGCCGAAGTGAAGAGGCATGGACTCTTGCCACACATGATGATGAAATCTACTTTGCATTGGCTCCACAGCGATGTTATTGCGGTATGCTAGGAGATGAGAAAATCTCTTTTATTCTTATGGTGCCTTTTGGGGAGAATGAAGAATTCATCTGTCCTGCAATGTACATGGTCAAAAAAGAATATCGCCACAAAGGCTATGGGAAGAAAACTTGGGATTATGCGTGGGCAGAACTTCCAGATTCTTGCTTGGTCAGTCTTAGTGCCACTATACCTCAAGATCTCCTGTATATTCAGTCTGGTTTTAAGACAAGTTGGAATGAACATACCATTTTGTTTGATGCCAATATAAGATTGCTGATTTACCCAATTCCAATATGATCAGCATTGTCCCTACAAAGATGCCGACTTCCAATGCTTGCTGAAGTATGACACAGCCTTGATCGTACCATTCTTTTTTTCTTTTTCTTTTTTTACAAAGACACACTCACAATTTTAGGTAGCTAATATGGTTATGTTCCAGTGATTATGTGCTCTGATCATGGCTACTCAGCAAACATCACAAGAATAACAAGATATTCTGTTACAGCATTAAATACAATTGAAATATATTTGACCATAACTCTGATATACATTATTATGATTTGGTATATAAATTCAATTCCAGTCATTTTAGAGTTAAAAATGTGTTTAATGATTCTTTATTTCAACAGTAGTCAACAGCACAAAGCCTATAAACACAAATAGTCAAACTCCTATTTATCATAATAGCTAACTCATGATAATAGCTTATTAATGTAATTGATTATTTAGTACAATGAAATTATTTTGCTGACATTTCCTGACATTACTTAAATGCCTCTCATCCTGTTTACTTAAAATAATCTTGTCACCAACTAATCTATTCATACAGAGAACGACTAAGATAGTTCACCATTCCTTTATTAAAATCAATACAGTACATTTACAATACTTGAAAATGAAATCAAATACGTTTTGCTATGAATTATATAGCTATGAAGATATCAAGTACCTGGCTGAGAATTTGACGACGATAGTAACTAAACCATAATGGAAGAGAATATAAAAAAACCTAATGCTAGTAGCTAGCTAGACTGCTGTGTGGTTGGGTACTTGCTAGTACTAAAATATCCTTGATTATTAAAGTTTAAAACCACTAGTCATATTTTTTAATCAAACAAACGTTTCGGCTGCTATTCAGTTAGCCATCATCAGTGAAACATAACTAGTAACTGCTAGAAATGATGCTATAGCTATGGTAATGTTACAAATATAATACTAGCAACACCTCAAGCTATGATGCTCTTATACATCCCAGGAAGCATCCCAGTGTCCTTATTCATAGCATTGTTGCCTTGTTGCTATGAATAGGGACACTGGGATACTTCCTGGGGTGCATCGTAGCTTGAGGCATTGCTAGTATCACCAAACATATTTATAACATTACCATAACTATAGCATCATTTCTAGCAGTTACTAGTTATGTTTCACTGATGATGGCTAGCTGAATAGCAGCCGAAACGTTTGTTTGATTAAAAAACATTTAATACTAGTGTGGGACCACCCACCATGTAGAGAAAGGAATGCATTGATGGAGTCAAGAACATAAACATTAGCCCATGAGAACATAAACATAATATGTCATAGAATTATCTTAGTAATTAGTGTAGATTATGTTCCTAATGCCATCCATTGTGTTTCACCCTTGCCACAATGCCAGTGGCCCTGCAACCCTATATTGGCTACATTTTATTGCTTGTCTCCAACGCAGAGCAGCCTCTCCTGGATCCACATTATGCATTGCACTGCAGATTCGAGCTTGAGACACTCTAATTTCTCTATGACGTAGATGGCCATCCATTTCGATATCCACAGTTTGGAAAAGACTTCTGAATATCCCTTACCAATCTGAGAAGTTCAGAATCACTGATGTCTGAATAGCATTGAGCAACAGACAATTGGTACTCGCTCATTCGTCTTCGTAATGTGCGCAATGATAACCCAAAATATCAGCAATTTGTGGGAAAGTAAAATTCAACATCAAAAGATGCTCAATCTGCTCGGAGTAAATGTTAAATTTAGGGCGTCCTCTTGACTGGTAACTTATATCAGGAACTGGATTGATACTATTCCTGTTTAAGTCTCCTATTCGTGTTTGAGTCTCCTATTCTCTCTTCTATTTCATATAAAATCGTAATACTTCTCCCAATTTCTTCCAAAGATTGATGCTGCTCACTTGCCAATAATAATCTGTACATCACTAGTGTGAAATATTAGAATGTCAAGAGAAGATGGTGATCTTTCTTCCTCATGCTTTTTTGAGATACCATCTCCTCAGTGTCTTGACATGCCATTTCTTTCAGCCTCCACACTACAGCCTCTGAACAAGTTGATGTGGTAAAGGTTGTTCTTTGGAGATGATCTAGGTAAGTAGCTAGCACCACTTCTAACTGTAGTCCGGCGTAGCCAGACCCTTTACCAAACGGCTACGCTGGGAATGGGTCTGGGGACATGCCATACCAAATTTGTTCTGCCGCACCGCGTTCATTGGGACCGTACAGGGGTAGAATTTTGGCACGGATAACGCTCCATAGTTCTAGAGCCATGATTTTGGGATGTGGTTAGCTAACATTTCTTTGTTGTCTCTAGGCAGCCCTGACGGAGCCCGCATCGCATACTATTCCTGAACTATCCACGTGGTGACTGCTGTGCCTGCGCAAATACTCTGTGGTTGCACCTGAGCAAATACTCTGTGGTTGCGCCTGCAAAACTGTGGCCGCAGTAAAAGTAATTAGATAGCCACTGACCCAGTTGCAGTTGCAGCGTGCGTGAGGGTGTTCGCATCAAAGGAGACTGACTACGTGTGCGCAAACGAATACCGGTCCACCCACCCATTAGCCTTCTCCCGAAGCAGCATCGCTCTACGGGCCCGCAACATGTACGACCCAGGTTTTCGTAGCGGGGGTATTTAGTTGCTTAGTTTGTTGCTAATAGATTGTGAGTGGGTGGAATTTAATGGTCAGCACTTTACAGACATAGCCGAGCTAAGTTTGGCTAGTCTCTCGTAGTCAGACCCTTACCTACCACCACCCTGGGAAAGGGTCTGGTGGCATTAGTAGTAGTTCAATACCCTCCAGATCTCAGGGGGAAGTTGCGGTTCGTGTGGTAATCAGTAATTTAAGGTTACCTCAGCCACCGGCTAAATCAGCTATTGTTGTGGTTCCAAGACTGCTGTGTACTAGAAGAATGGGGCGATGGAACTTGCTGAAAATAAGTGCTAAATACTAGGGTTCATATAAGGGCTGCAGGACGAGTAATTTTAGGGCTTGTAAAATGGTAGATATACAAGAAAGCTTTGCTCTTTGATATTGACAAAAAAACAGGCGATTTTGTGACTAATAATATCACTGTTATAATAGGAGAATAAGCTAGTATGTTGTACCTTATAGCACACTAATAAGTGCCATGAGGCAGTTATGGCATACTTTATATCCACCATCTCTCACAGTGCAAGAGATATTTTGTGCAAGCTTAGTTATAGGCACTGAAGTTTTTCGTGTGCAGTATTTTTATGTATACATAAGGGTTTAACTGCGGAGCAACCAGTGAAGGATTAATTACATTCCTTTTGAACTGGCACTTGTACTAATGCCACCAGACCCTTTCCCAGCATAGCTGTAGGTAAAGGGTCTGGCTACGTGAGACTATAGTCTGGCGTAGCCATACCCTTTATTTAACCACTGCACAGATAAGAGTTTGTGGACAATCGTTCATCCTGGCCGTTCCTAGAGGAATGTAGTAGTGGTTATATCAAATTACTTTTATGGCGCCCACGGATTGCAGGACCTGACCTGAACAGATTAGGCCGCTATGAGACAAAAGCGAGCAATGAAACAAAGAACAGGCTAGGGATAGTGTAAGGGTGAATGAGGTATAATAGCTGTTAATAAGAGTAAACACAAGAGGTAGTAATTAGGAAAGGAAACAGTCATACATGCAATGAGCTATTCAAGCTTCTGTTCGTGTATGCCCTGAACAGTTGGAGATTGTCATTCTTTAGCACACAAGTTCTATTCCGATAGAATTAGTTCAACAAATTTAGAGCTGCTATAGGCTTGTTCTGGAATAAGATAATCCTGAAATCCAGATATAGTTAGTGAACAATACAGTGTTGCTGCAGTGTAAATGATAAGAAAAGAGCTTGCTTACTATTAGCTGGGCTATTGGGGAATAATAGCACTCGTAAAGTAATTGAAATAGCACTGGCTATTAATCCCAAATAGCACGGTCACCTGTGCTATTACTTGTACAAATACGTGTATTAGATCACAAAATCATTGTACATTTTTATATGTTACTAATAGGTCATCTCCAAAATTTTCTGTTATTAAAGCAGAATCACAGAATGAAGTAAATATTGCCGTTGAATATGGCCGAAGTGAAGAGGCATGGACTCTTGCCACACATGATGATGAAATCTACTTTGCATTGGCTCCACAGCGATGTTATTGCGGTATGCTAGGAGATGAGAAAATCTCTTTTATTCTTATGGTGCCTTTTGGGGAGAATGAAGAATTCATCTGTCCTGCAATGTACATGGTCAAAAAAGAATATCGCCACAAAGGCTATGGGAAGAAAACTTGGGATTATGCGTGGGCAGAACTTCCAGATTCTTGCTTGGTCAGTCTTAGTGCCACTATACCTCAAGATCTCCTGTATATTCAGTCTGGTTTTAAGACAAGTTGGAATGAACGTACATTTTTGTTTGATGCCATGAAGATTGCTGATTTAGCCGATTCCAATATGGAAGGCATCAACATTGTCCGCTACAAAGATGCCGACTTCCAAAGCTTGCTGAAGTATGATACGAATGCATTTTGCTACTCCAGAGAAGTATATCTGAAGAAAGTGAAAGAGGTTTCAAACAGTGAAGGATGGGTTGCTACTAATAAAGATGGCGAGGTAGTTGGCTATGTCATTGCCAGGTATACTCTAGAAATGTACGGATGGTGTCTATTTCCTCTGATAGCAAATAACTCATCAATTGCTAAAGCTTTGCTTGTGGAACTCTCCAAATTTCTCATTGGCCAGCCGGTGAAATTGTTTTCCATGAGCATACCAGATATTAACAAGAGTTCTCTACTCTTAGCTGAGCAGTTTGGAGAAAAAGAATTGTTTGTGACAAGAAGAATGTTTGCCAGAGGGAATCCTCCTGATAAAATGGTGGAAAACCATACCCATATTATTTTTTCCATGAGTGCTATTGGTTGATGTTTAAAACATTTTAATGTGTACTGAACTATTAGTAGCTAACTGGTTTGATTGTAGGTAACTAGTTGTTGTTGTTTTTCTTCTTTTTTTCCTTTTTTTGTTGGCTATTAAAAGCATAGATCAATTGGTTTATTTATTTGTGCAAATTTATGTTTATACATACATTGGGTGCAGTACTATTTGAAACCGCAGCGCTAAACAGCAGATGGAGAAATTGTGTTGTGTATTTATTTCTCGTTTTCTGTTCAATGTATGCTTACTTTTTGTTGCACTTGGAACAGTCATCAACAGACAGCTCTTCTAAACTAAGTTTCAAGAAAAAAAGACGGAGACGCAGCGGTACAAACCTCACCGCTAAATATTTTTATATGATTTTTTATATCCTATTTAAAATAAATACTTGTTATAATGTATTTTTCAAATGTGGCGTGTACCCGTGTACAAAATATGAGTTCATTCTTATGGAGCGCCAACCTGGTCAAAAGTATTAGTTAAAGGAATCGGTGCACTATTGAGATATCTATCTTGTAGTTAGATGTGAACAGGACTAAAGAAGTCAAGTTCAGAATTGACCAAGCCAGGTGCTTCAACTTAGTATTGACAGAGTTTTTGGTTATAATTGTAAATTCTCGGCTTTGTGGGCCTTCAAGCAATACAAGACTAAAACAGTCACCCGGTTCAGGAATATTTTGTGATTGAACGTAACGAAGTTTCCTGGAAACCTTGGATGGGAAGTATCGGGTGAAACTGGAATCTTTCCTTGCTCATGCGCGTACACGGGTCGTCACCCCCCAAAAAGTGCCTATTAAAGCCACACCTCTCTCCGACTAGTCCTTTCTACCCACGCAGTGAGCTCCATATTGCTCACTGGGAAGCAAGCCTTACAGAGCGTGGGTTTTGAGCTGTTATAGCTGCGGTCGCGCTTCAGACGTCGCTGGAAAGGTTAGGGAAAGCGTTTAGTGTTGCTCTGACTTCCCATTTTTATTCGGAGTTGGTGTTTCAGTGAAGCATAGGCATGTCAGCATATGTTGGAAGAAGCTGCTGATGTGATACTGGCTTAACTGTGCAACAAGTAGTAGTAAGTTATGAAGATATGGCTTAGTATAGAATGGCTATTTTATTTATTTGGTTTAGAATTGTGTGAAGGAGAAATAGTAGAAGATAAAGCATACCAGAAACACTGAATCAGTGAAGACTTTTCAAGATACCTTTGACGTCTTGGCAGAATTTTCAACAGGAATAGAGGAATAGGCAAAATAAGATGGTTAGATGAATTGATATTTAATAGTATAATCTAAGGTTTTTTTGAATGATTCAGTCATTCTCAGCTTAAAGATAATAATAGCAAATGTTCTCGTTCAAATAGCCAATATTATATTGAAACTTAACCCAGTTAGGTATTGGCTGTTAGAAAGCGAAAATTAGCTCTTGTTTATTTATTTATTTTTTACTCATTAATATGAAACATTCAACCCCCTATTTTTGCCCACGCCACTAATTACATAAGTTGGTAAATTGTCTTGATAAAATAAAGAAATGGATCTGCCGAGCAGTGAGTGGGGCGGGTCCAAGCTAATTGGAGCAGACCTAAACGCCTGAACTTCTTGTTTTATTGGCGGCGATTGAAGCGAGCGAGACACTTACAGGAGTAACGCAATTGAAAATCGGGGATATTTGTTTGTTTAGGTTTGGATGTATGTATGTCATTTAGTACTTTGGCCCTCTCGTATTTTTGTGTTAACTCGGCGTTTCCCGTCCCAAACTTCACTAAACAGATTCCTCTGGTTACTAGACTTCTGAGAGACATTCAATGAAACAGTGTGCTGTGTATTAATCATTGAAACCACAATGAATCTAAATTCTTATCACAATGTTTCAACTTCATGCCGCCACAAGGATAGATAATTTTTACTTTTTATTATTTTGGTATAATTTATTTGTGCTATTCTTGCAGCACACACGCGCACACACACACACATACACACACACGCACACACACACACACACACAAGTTTACTGGATATACCAACACAATATTTATATAGTATTTTCTTCATGACTTGACTATTGGACAAAAAATTTTCAAGTGGGTAATCAAATAAATTTCCTAGGATAACAAGATTGGTAAACCAATGGATTATGTATAAGCTAAGCCGTGTTTCCAAAACCTATACTCTGCTTTATTGAAGCAAGTTAAAAATTTGTCGATCGTTTTTGCACTATCCCCGTAGCGTTTAATGGTCAATACAAGGCCTTAGCTTGCTGATATATAGCTATGGGAGAGTTTCTAGATAAAAAATATCTGTGAATTGACGGAAAAGCTTAACCTTTTTTTTTTTTTTAAACCGTTATAATAAACGGTGTCGGCCGTTTAGTCCAAACGGTACGGAATGCAACGATAAATACTACGGTAAAAAAAATACCATTTTACGGCCTTACTACAGAACGGAATGTGAAACATTTTTGTCTCCTACTGTATACTCAACATGATCACTACAACACTTGTCAGTTTACTCTATACCTCCCAGTACATGGTACACTTCTTATAGTCAGTACTACAGAGGGACCCTCACTGCTACAAATTGTAATGTTGGACCATTTTTCCTGTCAAAACCTGCTATCTAGGTCGACAACTAGCTAACACAAAAAAGCGAGGGTCAAAGTACAACATGACATATATGTCTACACGCAAACTAGTATGAGCTACAGGCCTTGGCATAATTTCAATATGGTTGTTGAAAATGAAATGTGTTTACACATTCATTGACGACGAAAAAAATATAGTGCTGCCGGGTCTGTATGCTTTTATAAACTAGTGATGTGCCTGAGCACAAATGGCGAGCGAGCCCAAAGTTATACTATTGTTAAACGATTGATTTACATTCATGCTATTAAAAAAAATCGGAGATTTTGAAATAATGTATATAAGGTAAGGGGGATTCAAAGCCATAGTAACCACACCCTACAACAGTTTGAATTGAAAAAAAAACAAAAAACAAAAAACAAACTAGTGGACAATAAATTGTCAAGTAAAATAGTTCGTAGGACTTATAAATGTCAAATCGCTATTCACTTACCACCGCCACTAACTCCAATAGAAATGGAACTCCCGAAAGTTTTTGAGTTCAAACTGTACCCGCAAAATAATTCAAAGCAGTAAACAATTCAAATTTAGGATGATAAGGGTAATGATCGATATACTACTAGAGTCAACTTATCTGACTGAAGGTGTTTTTTTTTTTTTCTTTTTTTTTTCTTTTTTTTTAATCCTTTCGTTCCGGATCCTGCTTAAAAGCGGGTGAAGACCGGTTGGCTTCTCAGAATTTTAAAAAATAGTTACTTTATAGCTAGACCCTTCAGATTGCATACACAGGTGCCCAATGCATTGGAAAAGCATTTAAAATAGCTTTCAACCAGGACTGCTTCGACAGTACCTCACAGCAGTTGCGTTTATTTCTTCCTCGGCAAAAAAAAAAGCATTGGTTTTCCGTCGAATTTTTTAAAAAGTTACCTTCTTTACAGCAGCTTCATTTATGGATCCAGTTTTGTAGAAGCAGCGAAAAATTGCTTGAGCCCAGTAGCCTTCCATAACACATTGAAACAACCGCTTCTTTGCCCACCAAGACTTTGTGGTTTGACTTACTGTCTTCTTTTTTTTTTATAAAATCACCAGTTCAACTGGGGTCCTCCCCATTACGTACAGTCTTAGGTAATGCTTATTACATCATAGGAAAAAAGTGAGCGTGTCGTGTGATCCAGGTAACTATGCAAAAAAAAAAAATTTTTTTTTCGAAGTCAGTTTGGAAAGATGGCGTCTACCAGTTACAGTTGCTGTGGAAGTTTTGACTTGCTTGATACTGACTCTAGCGACTCAGGATCAAGCGGAGAGGAGGGAGACGACATCTAGGGCTATAGGAGGCCCTGTATCAGGGTTGGTGGACCAGACCCATCAACTCTGATACTGACAATTTATTTATAGCTATATTGAGATAGAGAAAGCTGTTTAGCTATATATATATATATATATATATATATATATTTCATTGAGTTTTGAGGTTTGAAAGTGGGTTGTGGTTTGTTGAACAATTTCAAATTTTCAAAAAATTTAATTTTTTTTTTACCAGAATGTACTACTAGGACCAGATGTGTATGCAGTTACCAACCCGATTGTGAAGAGGACGCAGATGAGGCAGCAGGAGCAGAGTCTTCCAGTGATGAAGGAGAAGATGCCGAACCTGGCGAAGTACACTCGGAGCCCCACCCCCCTCCCAAACAAAAATCCTGTATGAAACCGCATACAATACATCATAAAGTTGCAATTATATAGGATCATGAATAATTTGTTGTTTGTATTACAAATATCTTTGTAGTCTGTGTTTTTGTGTATATGAAATTGTTTTGTAGTGGAGCTCGACACGTCCCATGGCATATGTTCCTTGCCAATTATTGACCACACACACACATACACACATCACACACACACATCACACACACACATACACACATCACAAGCACGCACCACACACGCACATCATACACACATCACACACATATCACACACACACACATACTATTCTTCCTTCCTATGACAAAGTTCCATCAAAATAAGCTGTGGAGTATTAACATTCATTTGAGTAGTGCAACTCTTTGAAAAAGTAAATAATTTATAATATGGAAATATCATCGTAATCGTGCGGGCTAATATGCTCTTGACCTTAATCATCCAAAAACATCCTTGCAGTGTGTTGTCCCCACAAGTCACAAGCACAGTGTAGCCACTCCTTCCTAGCAAAAGACAAACAAGAAAATAGCAAGTATTACATAACTCAGTATTACTATTTGGGTGTTTTTGTGAATGTCTGTACGCTATGCCAATTGATAAATTTAATTTCCCATGGTGTCCAGAAACTATGCCGGTTGATAATAGAACCGGAATGGTCTACAAGAGTTACAGGCGACTTGCTCTATATAACACTTTTTTGTTTGTTTGTTTGTTGCTATTACTGTTTATTTGTTGTGTGTAATGCACTTTGTCACTTCAAGTTTATATTGTTGCAAGTGTGCTATTCTTCATAAAAAAATTTCACTTTGATAAAAGATCAGCTTACATCTGATTAATAAATTGTGTGTTTGTTTGCTTTGTGTTCATGTTCTTTTCTTTTTTCCTTTTTTTTTTTTTCTCTTTTTTTTCTTTTTTTTCCCCCTTTGTCTTTCGCTCTTTTGTATGACATTTAGTAGCATTTAAATTACTCAATTCTCCTATTGTTTTTGCAAACTTTTGTGCTCTCATCTTTTCCTTATCTCGTGGTGATTAGACCCGTCTGATTTGTCAGAATTGAAGTTGTGTGTGGGGGAGTGATTGTGATAGTTGAGTTGCTTTGTTCGTGGATTGACACTTTTTTTTACAAAGTTATGTCATGTTATTCGCCAAATATACTTTATGCAAGTGTGGTATTGTTTACAGCCAATTTTTGTAATATTTTTTTATTATCCTCAGAAACCGATTGGCTCATTATGGGCAGAAGGTGAGAAGTAAGTGGTGCTTTGATGAGGACTGCAGCTATGACAGAAACCAGAGTAGCTTGGGATGGTGACAGACAGCACATCAAGCGTGGCCCTGGATCTAGTGGATTCATCAAACTCTTCAAAACTTTTTTAGACTTTTTATTATTATTAATTTTTTTACCACATAGCTAGCTAAAAGTGATTAGTATTACTGTCAAAGAATTCTTTATATCATGTTATTAAGAAAACATTTGGAATACATATACAGTGGAACCTCTAGCAGCCAAACTCTCTACAAGGGTCAAAAGACTTGACCCCAAGCATGGCCTTTGTAGAGAGGTTTCACTGTAGTATACATAGTATCTATACACTGCATGCTGTGGTAAGACATCATCAAGAATACATAGGGTATACTCCAGCAACATACCTAGTACACATAGTATGGTATATACCTGGTGTAAGGTAATGCACAGTACTCCAGTAATACAGTCTTACAAAATATACACACTGGTGACGTATGACTTTTACATACACTGGTGTAATATATCCATTGCATGGTGTTGCTCGTTACAGAGTTCACTGTTAAATAATATTCAACTGTAAATGCATTTACGGAATATTTTGGTGTGTAATAATATACCCGGTATAGTTACCCTGGTACAGTTATAATATGTATACTAAGTGGCCAAAAACAGTATTTGTAACATCAGGAACTATGTGCAAGCAATCGTCCTATACACCATTTGAGGACTACCATGCAGCAGTTATAAGCAGCACCAAGTGAGCATGTGAAACCTCTGATAGTGAACTCTCTAAGTAAATTACCTCTGTATAGTGAACTTCCCCTACCCGCATTCCAATAGAAAATGTATGGCCCATCTCCCCCTCCTTAGGTCCCAAATTGTTCTCAGTTTAGAGGTTCTACTGTATCAATTTTTGCGCATGTCAGAGAACTCTTAGCATTTCATCTAACCCCAACATTAGTTTGGGTATTCACCTCCTACAATACTCATAAACTGTACCATGCTGAGACCATGCATCACAGATCTTTGCCCCCCCCCCCCTCCCACTAATTATTGGCTTTTATGGATATAATGTTTGTGTCATTTCTACAACATCATTCAATGAGCCAAAATATAGATGACAATAATTATTTTACATTACAACATGGCCATTGTTTGTTTACAAAAATATGTTGGTATTAGTCCTTCATGAAGAACCCAAAATCAGATATCCAGAATTTCCACTCATCAGAACACACATCCTGTAGTGATCCCACTCGTAACTGGTTGCCGCTGTACTGGAGTGATCCCAGATGCTGCCACTGTCCCCAGATGCTGACTGTCCTGGAGTGATCCCAGATGCTGCCACTGTCGTGGAGTGATCCCAGATGCTGCCACTGTCATGGAGTGATCCCAGATGCTGCCACTGTCCTGGAGTGATCCCAGATGCTGCCACTGTCGTGGAGTGATCCCAGATGCTGCCACTGTCCTGGAGTGATCCCAGATGCTGCCACTGTCCTGGACTGACTGTCCTGGAGTGATCCCAGATGCTGCCACTGTCCTGGAGTGATCCCAGATGCTGCCACTGTCGTGGAGTGATCCCAGATGCTGCCACTATCCTGGAGTGATCCCAGATGCTGCCACTGTCCTGGAGTGATCCCAGATGCTGCCACTGTCCTGGAGTAATCCCAGATGCTGCCGCTGTCCTGGAGTGATCCCAGATGCTGCCGCTGTCCTGGAGTGATCCCAGATGCTGCCACTGTCGTGGAGTGATCCCAGATGCTGCCACTGTCGTGGAGTGATCCCAGATGCTGCCACTGTCGTGGAGTGATCCCAGATGCTGCCACTGTCCTGGAGTGATCCCAGATGCTGCCACTGTCCTGGAGTGATCCCAGATGCTGCCACTGTCCTGGAGTGATCCCAGATGCTGCCACTGTCCTGGAGTGATCCCAGATGCTGCCACTGTCCTGGAGTGATCCCAGATGCTGCCACTGTCCTGGAGTGATCCCAGATGCTGCCACTGTCCTGGAGTGATCCCAGATGCTGCCACTGTCCTGGAGTGATCCCAGATGCTGCCACTGTCCTGGAGTGATCCCAGATGCTGCCACTGTCCTGGAGTGATCCCAGATGCTGCCACTGTCCTGGAGTGATCCCAGATGCTGCCACTGTCCTGGTGCGATGTATCAATATTTAGACAGCCTCAACTGATGGTGTTCTTTTCTCTAAAAAAAATTCATAAATAAATAAATCAAAAAATCATTTGCTGTAGCTCAATAATCTTAAAACAACACAACCATATTGTAAACACAACTATAACAAAAAACAAACAAAAAACAAACACGACAGTGTTAATAACAATATGTGTATGTCACATACGTTATCTGCTGTCACACACGCATAAACACGTACACACATGCACGCACACACATGTACACACACATGCATGCGCACGCATGTACATACACATGCACACACATGTACACATACATGCGTGTACACACACATGCACACACAGTGACCTCCAATTAAATATCCAAATGGTATTTCCACTTTCTTTTTCCCCAGTAATTTGTGAGGGACTTGCCCATACTTTCTCTCGCCTCTTTTCATTTCTGTTTTGTATTTGCAATGCACGTATTCCAAACTTTGCAATTCTAAATTTTGCTAGTGTTTGAACACATTGCAAATACATAGAGCTCAGACTCACTCAAATACAATTACATTGAAATTACTGCAAAAAAATGTATTTAATTACAATTACAATGTATTTGACTGAACTCTGCCACATACCACTCGCTTCTCCCTGGCCAGTGCTTTAATAGTGAGTGTGGTGAAGGAGATGAGAGGAACATATCAAAACCAGTTAATTCAGCGAAGCGAGCGGAGCTGACTCTCTAATGAGTTCGCAATATATATATATATTTAGGTCTAGGTATTGTTTTTGTTCTTGCGTGGGCGTACATGTGCAAATTTTCTCCTACGCGCTTGCGCGGGCCGGGTAACCTTCTTAGCAACATTTTGTTTTGTTTACCCGCCGTACGAAGTAGCGATGCCCAGTGAAACAAATTCTGCGAAAGAGAGACAAAACGTTAGAAACGCTCGGTCAAGAGCTTTGAGGGCATTAGAAACTCCAGAAGAAAAATTAGTAAGGAGAGAGATAAGAAATGAAAAAAAAAAAACAGGGCAAGGAGGAGGAGAGCTAAAACGAAACAGAAACAGGTAGCAAAGTAAAGAATCTTTCTCTTTGAAAAGCCATTAAATGTTCCTAATTTATTTATTAGACTATTCCTGAGGATTACGGTACCAGGAGCCTTCATCATAGAAAAAAGCCACCACTATTGTTTTCTCACTTTGACAGTATTTTGTAGCCTGGAATAGCTGCAATTACAGGGAACGTGCATCGCTCGCTTCGCTATTAGAGCGCATCACTAGTAAGAATCTAATACCAGGTTCCCCCAAGTAATCACAATAATAATAATAATAATAATAATAATAATAGTAATAATAATAATAATAATATAATAATAATAATAATAATAATAATATGGCACGTACGTTTTCCATTAAAAAATGTATAGGAAAAATCGCTGTTCAATTGAAATTGCACAGGGAAAGTGAAATAGCACGTAGAAATACCTCGGTAACTAAGTGGAAACTAAGTGAAATTCCACGGTAGCGAAGTGAAATAGTACGGGTAAGTGCGCACGCATGTAGTGTTAGCCTCGGAAACATATAGTTCGAGTAGTTTCTAGTTGGAGACAATGTCATTCTTTACCACAGAAGCTCTACCTGTATTAGACGGAATGTTTAAACAGATTAGGAGGAGCCATAATGTTGAAAATGAAGTTCCAGCGGAAGCTAATCCTAAAATAAGGAGATAGTGAGTGAACAATGATACAGTGTAGCTACAATTGCAAATGACTTTTTAAAAAGTTGGCCTACTATTAGCGAGTGATAGCACAGGTAACCTGTGTTATTAGGGATCAATAGCACTCGTAGAGCTATTGAAATACCACTACTTGTGCTATTAATCCCTAATATCAAGTTTACCTGTGCTATTACTCATACTAATTATAATATCATAGCAACCAAAACAATAATAATAATAAAAATGACAATAATAATAGCAATAATAATAATAAACATCGCATAATAGTAATAAGTATCAAGTACTCTTTCACACAGTGGCGCTTGATGTAACATGTTTCACAAACTAGGAGCGCTGTCGCATAAGGTACATGTACTTTAATCTCTTAATTCTCAAACACTTGGTTTAGTTACATCATTTGTCCTCTCTTGCTCTCTTTCTTACTGAGCCCTTCCCTCGTTCTTGAGTTAATGGATTCCCTTCTGCTCCTTTATCTGTACCTCTTCCTGATTCTCAGTGTTTCTGTACTTCAATCCATGATTGTGGACTTTGCCTTCCCTGTTCAATCCTCACTTCTCTTATTGAAAATCTGCACAGGCTGCACTACTTACTCGACTTTAACATAAGACATCACATTCAAATAATCTTGAAGGCATTCTGGACATTCGCCATTGAAATTCTAGTCAGAAAAGTCTGCCTTCACTGCCGTCAATTTTCTTGAAATGGCACAGCAGAAGAACGACTTCTATTGCTGGCCACATAATTGACAAGGAATACTTGTTCGTGTATGCAATTTGAGACCTGGGTGTTAATATTATCAGAGAAATGGACAGATTGGGCGCTGTAGTGATAGTGGGTGCCTACCCCATAGGATACAATAATAATAATAACCATAATAATTGTCAAGTTCAGCTTTTCCATACACACCTCAAATTTGTATTGTTTCAATTACAACATCATAGCCAATGCTCTCTGTAAATTGTGTTGAAGACAAAAACCAAAGCTGAACATTCCACTAGTTATCATTTCACCATCACTCCACATTAGCTAGCAAGCACAATTCTTCCTTCATCATATTCACATATCACCTTCGGTTGCTCGTTGCATCATTTCTAACTTCTCATTGTTACACATACGTCAGTATCATACTCATCAAACCACATGAGTTCAGCTTCCTGTAATTCTTGCGCGAGCGTCTTAAGAATCCTAATGAATTAATGTTTGTGTCTATAAA
>WLWD01004931.1_pt1 | contig 21572 bp, 10 predicted proteins | sample 6712731 | NCBI WGS metagenome assembly WLWD01 (sample SAMN12718690, study PRJNA576275) | sponge metagenome | isolation source: marine sponge | host: Mycale hentscheli | place: New Zealand: South Island, Marlborough, Capsize Point | collected 2014-11-01
AAAATCAGGGATATTTCTCTATATTATATGTATGGTCGTTGGACTTTGACCCACGTGTTTTTGTGTTCGCTTAGTAGTTGACCCTGTCCCAAACATCATCAATCTCAACCCATATTATCTAAGGACATTTAATTGTTTACCCCTAGGACTTAGTCTGTTTCTATTTTCTAATATGATCTGAATGGTGCAGGACACAATTAAACCGTATAAACTTACTAGAGTTTACAGATTACGCTGCTGAACAATCTGCAGTTTAGAAGTTACCCAGCATTCTGGGTCAGTCTTGGCTGAGCTGAAACAGAGTCAGGCAGCTAGCTGACATTGTGGTCATAGCAGCTGACATTGAGCCAAGCTAGTGTACTCTCCCACTCCCTTAGGGTGGCATACTTAGTTAGTTAACTAGCAATGCCTCTTACATCCTGGATAAAAAAAACTCAACCCACTTAAGGGTGGCCACACACCGCCTACGCATTTTTTCTTGATGGTTGCTATGCACAATTACCACTATAACACAAGGACAAAGTACCTGCCTAAGGCGCCACTCACTAATTTTAGAAAGAATCTGGAGAAAATAACGGCTAATAGTAGCTGGTGTGTCTTGCCATTTGAGTACTTTAATTAACCAACTTCGGGAATGTACTGAGGGTCCCAGATGTTCAAGAAGTGATAACATATTAAGGACGACTGGAGACACTCATTTAAAATAGATATATCGTGGCTCACAGCTGCGACTTGAACGAAGAATCTGCTTTGGTGTCTTTGGAGAGCTTGAGAGAAGGTTGGTAAAGGGGTACAAGTTAGAAGCAGTTTCAGTGTGGTAACATCAACTTCTCAAGAGTTTTTGGTGCTATTTTTTTTCATCCCTGTTAATGTTGTGAAGGATGAAAAATATATTATTATATTTGCCCATCAATAAAAGAAAATGTGAATTATTTCATTTATTACTATATTTATTCAATAATTTATTAATTTTATTTACATAATATTTTATATTTATCATTTTGGTTATTGATTATCAATTATTATTTTTTAATTTATTTAAAATACAGTCGAATCTTCGATAGCGGACATCCCGAGAAGCGGATGTACTCTCTGGAATGGACAAAGCGCTAGTCACGGATTGAATATTCTATTCTTACTGTACATTTACAAACTCCCAGGAGTGACCATATCTCAAATCCGGACAGCGGACAGTACTCTGGGTACCGAAATCGTTCAGCGACTTCAGTTCAGTCTCTATTAACGTACACTAACCACGCCCACTGCAGAATGCAGGTAGTAGTCAGCTCAATAAGATCAGCCACACTTTCAAGACCCTTTATCGAATACCTAAATTGTCAAACCGAACGGTGGTAGTATGGCTTCCCACAAAAAGCGAGTGTATCTTTCCCTGGAGAAGAAGGTGGAATTGATAAAATATTCTCGAAGTAATCCTGGCACTTCTCTAAAATCTCTTGAAATGGTATTTGGATGCGGTAAGACACAGATAAGTAAAATTTTGAAGAATAAAGGGTCTATTTTAGCTGAATATCAATCTAATGCTTCTGGAGACAGGGTATACTCCAACAGTAAGGCTCGTAAATCTAAATATTCTGATGTCAATGATGCTCTCTATGAATGGTTTAAGTTAGCAACATCCAAGAATATTCCCGTTGGGGGACCACAGCTAATTCAAAAAGGAAAGATGATTGTGGAAGCATTAGGGAAGTCCGATTTTAAAGGATCAGTGGGATGGCTGGAAAAATGGAAGAAAAGGTTTTCCATTAAGTATTTTAAGATTTGTGGTGAACCAGGTGATGTCCAGGGGATAACTATAGTGTCCTGGAAAGAGCGTCTGCCAGAATTGGTCCGGGGCTATTCAAAGAATGAAATTTGGAACATGGACGAGACAGGTTTGTTTTTTTGTGCTCTACCTGATCGTGGCTTTGCCCAAAAAAGTCGTAGTTGCAAGGGGAAAGAAATCCAAGCAGAGGGTTACAATTGCTTTTTTTGTGTCTGCTTCAGGACATAAAGAAAAGCCTGTTTTCATCTGGAAATCAGAAAATCTGCGGTGCTTGCGTGGCTTTGATAAATCTTCTTTACCTGTCACATACTACACCCAAATAAAGGCCTGGATGTCTGGAGAAATTCTTACTGATATCCTAACTAAACTTAATCGAAGATTGATCACGTCTAATCGAAATATTCTATTATTGATGGATAATGCTGGTTGCCATCCTCAAGAGTTAGTGTCAAAATTTTCAAATATTAAAATAATCTTTTTCCCACCAAACACAACCTCATGTTTGCAACCTCTGGACCTTGGAATTATTCAGACCTTTAAGGCGCTCATTATCGTAAACACTTTTTAACTTTTGTTTTATCAAAGATCGACTCTTGTGACCGGGCTACTGATGTGATTAAGTCTGTAAATGTTTTGGTTGCTCTTAGGTGGGTCGCCCTAGCATGGCAAGAAGTGAGCCCAGAAACTATTAGCAAGTGTTTCAAAAAGGCTGGTGTTCTCAACTATGAGCTTGATGTGGTCACTTTAGGTTCTACAGATGGTAGTGTTGACCCCTTTTCTGATATTGATGAGTTGCAGTGTCTGATCGAGCAAACCGGCTCAGAGAGTTGCACTGCACGAGAATTCATTACTGGGGATGATAATCTCCCAATTTGTGCTGACATGGACAATGAGAATTGGGAGGAAACTTTTCTTAAAGAACTAACTGAAAATGAAGTTGAGAGTGCAATGGAGGTAGATGATGAAGAAGATGAATGTGATAAAGCAGCTATAGTGGTTCCAAAATTGAAAACATACAAGGAAATAATAAATGTTCTGAAAGATGTTTCCCAATTTTTGGAGTTTAAAGGCCTTACTGGTGAAGCATTGTCTGTTGGTTCTTTTATTGATCGCATTGCTGTGATAGCGTACAGTACAGCAAAACAAACTACACTTGATCAATACTGTCATAAATAATATTGTATAGCTAAGAACAAGCAGTTGTATCATCCGCAAAAATGTTTTCATTAAACTTTATTTGAATTATAACTTTGCTGATATGTTTCTATTACTCTGTCAAAGGTAAAAAGTGGATTATAAAATCAAACTCCCAACAGAGAACAATCTCTGAACAAAGGACAATTGCTGCTGCACGAAAGTGTCCTCTCGTCAGAGACTCGACTGTAAAACCTGTATCAATTTTTAGATCACAGTACTTCATCTAATCTACCTCACAGGAGAGAAAGGTGCTCCATGCTCTTCATAGAAATAGACGGACTCCCATTATCTCATGCCAACATGCAACTCCTTGGTTCTATGGCCCAACCGGCAGGTTCACAACAAAAGTGCAGAGCAGATTTTATAGCTTCCTTGTTCTACAGAGGAGAGAATAGTAGACTTTTGGTTCTCCTAAGAAGTCATACGTCCTGAAGGGAAATATACTACATCCTGGTTATTTAGAAGTGAGGACATGGCTCTCCAATAGACAGGCCAATGAGAAGGCATCTCTTTGGAGCCCCTTGATACTAATTATGATATTACACTTCAGAACCTTTGATTTCGTTCATTCCATATTGTATGTCATTATGGCCCTACTATGGAGCTATGATTATAAATAATACTATTGTTGTAAAAATATTGTTTAGACAGTGAACAAAAATTATCTACACTGCTACACTATGTGTGGACGTACGAATGTATTTTGTACTTTGACCCTTGCATTTTGTGTTTGCTTTTGTGGTCTACCCCTTCCCATATGCAGCTCTCTGGCATAAATATGTGCATTACAGCTAAAGAGCTGCTAGTTGGCTCATGTTGTGTGTCATGAAGGATAGTCTAACCTAGTAGCCGAAACTGGGAATCCCTAATTCTTATTATTATTATTAAAACTATAACAAAGTAAAATGATCTTACCTGCTGCCAACCTTGTGCAAATACATCAAGACTCCAAGCATCACTTAAAACCCCGGAGGGTTTATTGTATCCACCAACTAATAGTAACTGTGGGTGATCGGTTCCATAATCAAGACAAACAGCAGCAGCACTACTTCTTGGAGATGGTTGTAGTGCTCCAACAGAATGCACAAGCTCACTAAAACTCTAAAATATAAGGTATAATCAAGCAAATATTATAACAAGTATCCTAGAACCTTTTAAAGTATGCTAACATTCAAGATGGTGACTTAAATAGTTCTTCAATGAATATCATAAATACCATATCAGTTGTATTTTAAGAGTACAATAACAGATAAATGACCATCAAATTTGTGTCCAACAAAATAATGCTTGAGTAGTTGAATAATGTAAATGTAAATAAGAGTTAAATAATGTCAGATATTGACTTATGAAATGAGAAAAAAAAAAAGAATTTTCACGTAGGATATGAATTTACAAAAAATTAAGCAATGAAGTATGGTAAATGATGTTGAATAAGAGAGTCTCGCTCATTTCTTTCTTTCTTATCTCTCCCATATTTCCCTAGCAAATGCAAGTGCCTACTTCCCTCTTTTATCTTTGAACTACTACATGTGACAAACTTGTTTTTACCCTCAATAAATGTTATTTCCCTAAAGTCTGTCGAACTTGAGTTGGCATGACTGCAAACGTAATAACTATGAAATGCACTCAGTGAAAAACTGGATATATTTTGGTCATGGGCATCTACAGTCCGGTCAAAATTTTATGAACCTAGTAATTTTGAGTAATACTATAAAGTTTTTTGTTTTTTTTTGTTGTTGTTTTTTGTTTTTTTTGGTTGGATTTTTTTTTTTTGCAGATTATGTATAAGTTACAGATAGATGTATAAGTTAGCCACATAGTAGTGGAGAATGCTACAGTGCACAAAGGCTATACATTTTCTAAAAAAATTCAAACCTACCTCTTGATTCTGGTCATACTTTTAAATATCGTTTAAATGATCAGAATAATTTCAGAATTCAATAAAAACTTTGTTTTTAAAGTGGACAGCTGCTAGGGACCGATTCTAAACAATGCCCATCATCAGCTATGGGCTTTTTTTTTTAAGTAACAAGAATGTCTCTAAAGACAGCTTCATAACTCAAAAGAAGGAAAGTGGATAATGATGACCACAGCAACCAGAGAATGTTACTCCCAATAGTAGTAAGGGCTTAAACCATCTATCTGAGTCACTAAATACTCTTAAAACAACAATAATCTTCTACTGCTACATCTACATTCTTCTCTTAATCAATCAAATTCATCCACAACTGGTATGTCTTCATGTAATTCATCTACACCAGGTCTGTCTTCATCTCATATCTACAGCAGGTATGTCTTCTACTAATCCATTTAACTCATCACCTGAGAATATATATGAAGAACACGCCACAGATTTACTAAGTACTTCGTTAAGAGATGACAAAATGTCCTTAGCCATTATACTCCACATATGCATTAGTACAATTGAATGATTTATCTTTGACTGCTTCTTCATTGGAAAAAATGAATGGACCATTAGAGAATAGAGATACTTTTTTGTTGAAAATGGAGGTAGTTTTCCAGAATCACAGCAAGGGTAATACATAAGGGAAGGCATAATTATGGCAGAATGAAGAACTTAATGAAACAGCTAGTGATTATGTTTTGTTTGTGCCAATGCAGTTGTCAAAGGTAAGCCCAATATGATGGCTGTTAATTTTGATAATGGGTCTAGGATAAAATAGTATCTTAAATCCTGGGTATCCCAGGCATGTAAGTGTGCAAACTACATGCATATGGTTGCATGAAGTGAGATTTCAAGTTCTTGATAACAAAAAAGGAGTATACATTGATGGGCATGAACGACCTGATGTTGTACAGTACAGAAAGTGTTTCTTAAGACAAAATTAGTTGCTAATGGATTTTTAACAAATTAGTCTGCCCCAAGTGTTGAAGTTAAAATTGCTTTCCCAACCTGATATTGACCTACTTCTGCCTATTAGAATAAAAATAGGATATATTAGATTAAGGACATTAAAATGTATTATTGTGAATATTATTAGTTGTCAAAGTAAATTTTTCAGAATTACTTCATGATAATCGCATAGTCTATGTATAATGTTTTTGTCTGCTAGAATTACATGTATTCAATTACTGTGAAGCACTTACTCTATCAGGAGGAAATTTATGCATTGGTACACCATACTACATTGCAAATGATGGGACTCACTGAAACAGCTGGTGGCATAAATTAAACTATAATATAACCTTTACTTGTTAGTGTCAAATGGGAATTATCTGAGTGATTTACATGCTTCACTGGTGAGTTTGATATGGCAGCAAAAGATTTGAAAGCACTTTGCCTGAACAGGTTGAAATGGAGTAAGCAATAGAGTGGAATGCTTCTTTCTAGATTATACAACTTTTTGCCTTCTACATGTTTGGTCCTCTGATTGATGCCCCCTTATCTCACCTAAATGTCTTCTTCGCAACACTGACTTACAAGCAAAAAATCTTTTGCCAATATGGGGGATGAAAATACTGAAACATGCAACTATTTTAAAACACAGGTATGCTGGAAAATCAGTTAAGCTTGTTCTAGAATTTGATATACCACCCTTATGATACAGTCTGTCATAGCTGTATTCGAAAATTCATGAAGAGTTCAGATCTTGAAATGAGCATTGTGCACAATAGAAAAGGCTAACTAAGTAAGGCTAACTGGGTAAAGCTAATGGTAGTCAGTGTTAGTTCATGACAATAAGTGCTATTTAGGACACTGTTATACTTTTTTTGCAAATCTCTTCAATGAAAAGACTTGGGTAAAAGTCTTTTGAGCTTTTCACAGAGTTTCAGCACCACTATCACAGTGATTAGTATCAACTGGACCAAAGACAATTAAGCAGATGGAGTAGTATTGGTACACCACTTACCTCTATCAAACTCGTCATTACAACTTTCTTTTTTTTACACAATTGTCCACACATTCAAGTAACAGCAGGTAATGTGCATTATGTCGTAACCACCAAACTGTGGTATTCAGAACTAATAGTACAAATGGTGCGAGAAAATTGTATGAAGCCAAGCCAAGTGAAATTTCCCGCCGTATCAGTGCTTCAGTTTTCAGTGCTATCACAATGTTAATACTATAGTCAAAGATAAAATTTGTTATTGAATTTAAGATATCATAGGAACATACTATAATCTCATCAATAAAATTATCCGACCCTGATTCTGTCATTATTCATATTTTTCTTCCGTTGCTAAATAGTGTTGCCCAGGAATTTTGCCACAACATTGCCTACTGCATAAAGTGCAGGATATGTCACTATGACCAATCAGATTATTCTTTTAGTTTTTAGCTGCTGTGGTATTTCAACTAATAGTATGGCACGTAAATTGCCCATTCAAAAATGTATGGAGAAAAATTACTGTTTAATTGAAATTGCACAGGTAAAGTGAAATAGAACATACTTAAGTGAAATAGCATGAAAACTAAGTGAAATATCATGGTGGCCAAGTGAAATAGTACAGGAAAGTGCACTGTTTACAGCTCTAGCCTTGGAAACGTACAGTTCGAGTAGTTTCAAGTTGGAGTCTATGTTTTTCTTTAACGCATAAGTTATACCCGTATTTTTTTTTTTTTCAATCGATTAGGAGGAGCCATAGGGTGAAAACAAAGTTTCAGAGGAAACTTATTTCTGAAACACAGAGATTGTGAGTGAACAATACAGTGTAGCTACAGTGCAAATGAAGCTGGCCAACTATTAGTGAGTGATAACACAAGTAAACTGTGCTATTAGGGATCAATATCACTTGTAAAGTAATTGAAATAGCACTTGGCTTCACCTCATGCTATTTCAATCACGTTACTCATACTATTAATCCGGAATAGCACAGTTACCCATGCTATTACACTTATTAATAACATACATTATGTATCGAAAATGACTCAGCTATCGTATTAATATAAATATTTTATATTTTGCACTCGCTTTCAGATGGTCACAGAACTGACACGGAGTTCAAACGAGTGCACAGCTTACTCAACACGTAGTTGGATATAAGTTTTGAGCTGGAGAACCTCGTACTACAAAAATGTTGCAGACCAGATTCTCTGGTTTCAATTTTTTATTACAGAAAAATTGGGAATGTTATATTATCGGATAACAAAATTAGTAAAAAGCAAAAAGTGCTGAACAAGCAGCCATAGGCACCTGTGCCATCAAAGGATGAAGCCAAAAACAAATCAATTAAATCTTTTACTGAATTGTTACAAAATTTAAAAATAAATATGGTTAACTCATAAAATTAAAGAACTGTTATTTCCACACTGTATTTGAAAATTAGCCACAACGAAACCATTGAATAGTCAATTGCACATCAACTCTTTAATTATTCTCAAAAATTTATTGAGTATCTGAAACTAGTAAAAAAAAACTACTTGTACTATACAGTAAGTTTTTAATCTATTTAAAGTGACTATTTTCCATCAACATCAAATACATAATGCATATAGCTAAAATAGAAGCAAAATGCTAACATGAAGTAATAGTAGAACATAATACAATACTATATGCATCACATTGCCAAAAATATCAAATTAGTTATCTTTCTTCTTACCATTTGTGTCAAGTCTAAGAGGTACGTGCCATTGAGTCTACTAGTACCATTCCATCCACCAAACATAACTGCATGTGTACAACTAATACCGGTAAGAGTAAAACGAGATCTAGGAGAAGGTCTAGTTCCTGTAACCAATGGAGAAGCCCATGTATCTAATTACAAATAATGTGCCATATTTTGTTAATAATTACTTTAAAGATTACATTAAAAATACATTTTGGGAATGGTTTTGTCTATTATTAACACTTTAGTAAATGAGTATGTTTACTCAATAACAAAATTATAATTACACTTTAATCATAAACAATTAATAGTATTATAGTGCCTAAAAATTTGATTGGCTATTAAAGATCAAATCCAAAATATATATATATTATTATCAGTAACAAGGTATTGCTATGCTACAGTCTCACTATTCTACAATAGAGGATGTTTTTTTCTCTGAATAAGAATTCATTCATAAAAAGAAGCAACATAGGTGCAAACCCTCAGCGCTAATATATATTAGCTAGCTACATTTCTCAGACAAAAACAAAATTTTTTGGCTACTCCACGCATATATCAATATAGCTCAAGCAATGAAAGCAGCAGAGGTAAAAAGAGCAGAAAAAAGCCAGAAACACTCATTGGCATATATTTTAAAACTCCATTTCCAGCACTGCGTTAACTTTCCAGCATAAACAAAATACCACGGACAGCAAGAAATTATTTGCTCACCTGATTCCGACATGACAATAGGGGATGTTATCCACAAAAGCTAGTATAAACGCGGAGCTGACAGCTTCGCATTTTCTCAAAAATCAGCCTGAATATTAAAAAAATCATCGTTAGGAGGACTACTATTACCCTCTCGCACATGCATGCTGAGGGTTAATTACTTGATTTTTTACAGCTTGTTTAAGATATTTGCCCTCCATCAAACTGCAGAGTCTAGAATTTAATAAAATCTCAATTATCAAGTTCTGGCCCTTCATAAAGACTGAATTAAAACTTTCTCACCTAAAGGGGTCTGAAAAAAGCAAAGGAAAAAAAGTGAAATTAGTTGTCGCCGGGGATTTGAACCCAGGGCCACTGGCTTTAGCCACTAGTGCTCCAACCACTGAGCTATGACAACCCTCGATGTCCAAGATCTTCACTTTTTCCCTTTATACTGTTGAGTAGTACCACTTGCTGCAGTCTCATACTCAACAGACCACTTCCCCCTCCGGAGAGGAGCCACAATTTAAAAGCCTTTATCATCACAATAATCAAGTTCTGACCCTTTATAAAACTAGATTGAAACTTTCTCACCTAAAGGGGTCTGGAAAAAAGCAAAGGAAAAAAGTGAACAAAATCTTAGTTGTCGCCGGGGATTCAAATGCAGGGTCACAGGCTTTAGCCACCAGTGCTCTAACCACTTTTTTCCAGACCAGACCCCTTTAGGTGAGAAAGTTTAAATCTAGTTTTTAATACAATCTAAATAAACTTATTAACCTTAGCACATATGCACTAAAGGGTTCAGCACTCACATTGTCAGTCAGTCAGTCATTCTATCATTAAACAACACACATCTTGAAGACTATGGCCCCAAAAGTATTGAAAGTTGGCAAAAAACTGACAATTTAAGTTCCTTAAAAGTGCCAGAATCTTTTTGTTTGACTTCGCTTTAACTGTAATTTGTTGCGCCTGGATTTCAATTTTTTTTTTTTTGGTGTGGGGGGGGGGGGGGGGGGGGGGGAGGGGAGGGAGGAGAGTAATTACAATGATCTGCACAGACTATGTTTAACAAAAATCACAAACGGTCACATTTCAATCCAGTGTTATGATTTGACAGAAGCAAAATAGAAAATATTCAAGCACCTGCTTTTTATCCAGTTCAAAACAAACACTGTGGTTAGAAGCCACTTACTCTGATATGAGCATTCTCAAATATTGCTACTTTAGCTATGATTGTATCAGTTATTCCTATGACTATCTTTAGTGTGGAAAGGAGTTGTGTAGTCATATGAAAATAGTGACAACAAAATTAAGGAACCACTTGGGGGATGAACTATTATGGTCATTGAAGAACCCAAAACACTACGGTGACCAACTGGACAAAATTATAAACTTATGTGACCAACTGGACAAAATTATAAACTTATGCCAATAAAAGGTGAAACCTAGAAGACTAGCCCTTCAACTATTATTGTAATTAAGTTTGAAATCATGCAACTCTAAATCTTGAAACTATATACTGTTATTGTCTTTAATTGTAATTGTAAAATCTTGGGAGGTGGGTGGGGAAGGAATCAGCAGTTCAGACTTCTGCTGCAAATCTACTTAGATTACTGCAATGCCCCATATTAACAAGCAATAATCACATGATCAAGTAATTTGTTCCTGTACCACAGTAGCTTTTCTTCATGTTACCAGTTTACAGTGCTAGAATTTAAATTGTATATACGTTTAACTTCTATGAAGACAGAATTTATACCTACTGTTTTCATTACATGAGCTATATACCAACCTATTGACACCTAATTGGGTAAATGCTAAATAATTTTTTTTGTCCTAGAATTAATTTTGTAATAGCTAACTAGTGTATAGTAGTCCTGAGGGTTCGACAGTTGGTGCTTCATTTGATTATTGTTGTAATACTAAGTATCTATATAATAATACGCTTGTGTGGAAGCAGTTCCTCCCACATGAACTCAGGAACCTTTTAGAACAGTGTGTGTGCATGTGCGAGTCAGTTAGGTGTGTCATTTGTAAGGCATGCCCAGGAACACAGTTTGATATATTAGTGGATCCCGGTTGTGCCAATCAGTAAGTCAATTCATTATCTTGTGCTTGTGCGTTTCTGTGAAGCGTAAACTATTATTTAATCTACTCTACTCCTAGTCTTGTGAGATTCGGGTACGGGTAGCTACTCAATTAGACTGCATTACTTGAGACTGATTCTGGTGGCAGCTTTACCATAAGCCCCAGAAGGTCAGAGCCTTCTGTGTCAACGTTACTTGTGCTAACCTGCCGAGCCTGTGACAGCTTGCATGTCAGTAACGACAATGACGACGACCTACGGTGTTTGCATTGATGAATAATTCATGAGCGTATTGTTTAGTAAAGCATCGTCACCTTATGATAGGTAAAGTATCGTCACCTTATGTTAGGTAGAGTATCGTCACCTTATGTTAGGTAAAGTATCGTCACCTTATGTTAGGTAAAGTATCGTCGCCTTATGTTAGGTAAAGTGTCGGCACATTCAGTAGAATGTGCTGGTTACTTCTAAAAAGTGGGTGCAATAGATGATGGAAGGTGGCGTAGGTTTCAAAAAGGAAGGCGAAAGTACGAAAGAGAAGGTAAAAGTAGATTAATCGTAACTGAAAAGCAGATGGAATTGGCGAGGTAAGGGGTGTAGGTGTACAATAGAAGGGAAGAGAAGGCAAAAAGGCAAGCGGTTAATTACAACTAAAAGCGGGTGGGGGTTAGTGTTCAAAAGAAAGGCTAAAGTATGAAATAGAAGACAAAAGTTTCTCAAGGTAGAACATAAATTCAGAAGCAGGAGTATTCGTAGAACAATAGAGACTATTAACTGTTAAATTATGTCAATGGTCATACTATATATCTTATTTTTATTGATAGTATCATATGAGTTGGGTTTCATGACTCAAGAAGTAGAGCTGAAGATAGGAGAGGTGGGGTAGAAGAAAAGCTCAGATAGCTCAGAAAAAAGAGAGTAGGGGAGGGAAACTTATGTAACCTTAACCAATGGTAGAGAACGATAAGTGAGCAAGATAACTTGTGCTACTGCATTCTTTCTGCAATATGTCAAGCGCCACTATGTGGCGGGGTACTTGCTAGTAAGTAATGATTGATATAATTTCAGATAACAAATACAATACCATTGATTTAATCTAATACAATATCCTCATTGTAGGGATGGTTAGGAGAAGGGTAGCTTGTTTTTAGAGTCTATTATGGATTAAGATGCACTGTTAAAAATGGGGTGTATGGGAATCCCATTTTGGGGTGTCCAGGTAACACTGGCTGTACTACTCCGCATAGGGTGTTTCCATTTCACCTAGAGGAAGTGTTCAGTTACACCCCTGTACACCCTTCATTATACCAAATGGGGTGTTGTGATACGCCCATGTCCAAGTTCTATTACACCCCTATTAGGGCTCATAATGCACCAAATATGGTGTTATTGATACTCTACCAATGGGGTGTTGTGATACTCCCTTAAACTAGCTACTACAACACTCCAAAATGGTGTTCTACAATCCTCACTTTATAGCCATATATATTCCAGTAATCAGCAAATGCAATAAATATTAGTCCGTGATGTGACATTGTATCTGTGTGATAGGTGAAGAATTAACTGTTCATGAATGAATGAAGATGCTCACGACTTCTTCATACAGCCAGGATGATTAGAACTGTTCATCACTCATGTCAGCTGTGATCTACAAACAGCAACAATAAACAAAAAACAACAAAACATAATGGTAATTGACTTCGGATATTCCATACCCTTGCCCAAATCTCAGCATGTCATACTTTTTTCAAAAGTAAATTTAAATAAAACATATATTGTACTTGTTTAAAAATGACGACAACAACAATAGTAATGTTTAGAAGACAATAAGGACCCAACTTCGTTTATTATTCCATGGACATAATTTGACACTCAAGTCATGTCCCACACTTTCTCTTGAAGTCTTTATGAAGTTCATCCACACTTTCATTTAACCTATTAGTATCATATCAACACTATATGATTGGAAACATTCTACTAAGTGTCTTTTGTATTGATACCCACTTGTGTACAAACTGACTGTTCAGTTCCCTACCAGTCTTACTGCACACTTCATGTAATAGCTAAAAACAAACTAAAATATTTCTCTCTCCTCCCCACCATACACTCACACTATGACGATCAAATAATTTTCAAATATAGCTTAAGCAAGGATCCTTTACCAATAAGAAGTGCCCATGATACAGACCTTTATGAAGTGCCTGTGACCCTTTACCAACATGAAGTGTCTATAACACAGACCTTTATAAAGTGCCTGTGACCCTTTACCAATACAAACATGATACAGACCTTTATGAAGTGCCTGTGACCCTTTACCAACATGAAGTATCTATAATACAGACCTTTATGAAGTGCCTGTGACCCTTTACCAACATGAAGTGTCTATAACACAGACCTTTATAAAGTGCCTGTGACTCTATACCAACATGGTATCTATAATACAGACTTTATAAAGTGCCTGTCGCCCTTTACCAATACAAAGTGCCCATGCTACAGACCTTAAAGATGGCCCTTTACCTACATGAAATGTCTATGATACAGATCTTTCCAAGGTCCTACAGGATCAGAAATTGTTTACCTAAGTGCCTATAATACAAACCTTTTTTAAAATAGTCCAAGTCTATAAAGTGTATATAACACAGACTTTACCAAGTGGAATCAGAAAACTTTATTAAGTAAAGGTTCACTGAAGTCATTTTATAGGGACCTTCAGTGGGATCAGAAACAGAACTGTATACAAGTGCTATATGATTGTAGGGCTGCCTGTGACCCTTTACCAACATGAAGTGTCTATAATACAGACCTTTATGAAGTGCCTGTGACCCTTTACCAACATGAAGTGTCTATAATACAGACCTTTATAGAGTGCTTGTGACCCTTTACCAATACAAAGTGCCCATGCTACAGACCTTTTAAAGATGTCCCTGTGACCCTTTACCTACATGAAATGTCTACGATGCAGATCTTTCCAAGGTCCCACAGGATCAGAAATTGTTTACCTAAGTGCCTATAATACAAACCTTTAGTCTATAAAGTGTATATAACACAGACTTCACCAAGTGGAATCAGAAAACTTTATTAAGTAAAGGTTCACTGAAGTCATTTTATAAGGATCTTTAGTGGGATCAGAAACAGAACTGTATACAAGTGCTATATGATAGTATAGGCTGCCAATTGTTGCCTATACGGTCTATCAAGCCGCTTATTTCATTCAATCAATCAAACTATAGCTTACAACAAATTACTAATCTAGCTCCACAATTATAGAATTTACGCTAAATTGGATAGCCGTAAGTTACTAGAAATTTGCCCCTACCCCACTGTGGGCCTGCCCACATGAGATCTTTATCAATGTTAAGTTTTGTAGTCAGAAGTATTTTTGTTGAGTTTTATGGTCATGTGCAGTAGGTAGCGGTAGCGTGTGTATGTGTGTTAGCAAGGATTGTACGATCACAAGACCAGAACATTGCAGCATTTTGTGTGAACAGTAGGCGGGAGTTTGTGTTAGTATTTAAGTTGTGTGTCTCGTGGTTCGAGTTAGTTCTATGTCATCTCAATTCGCTGTGTCGTTATCCTGTGTTTAAAGTAATTTAATCCTAAAACCTATTCCTTCGGGCGGGTATGGTTCGCCGGGTAGTCAGCAGGAGGCATACACTCTGGTGGCAGCAACTACTTTGCTGTCTCCAGGTGCGAGCGAGAGAAGGGAGCGAGTAATCCAGACCTAATCGAGCCCACACCCACATCATTCTAATTTAATACAGATAATAACGTTATCAATAATATATGGCAATTTAAAAATAGTAATGTTTAGGTAAGCACTCCCTATGAATATTCTAGAACACATCTGCTCGGTAAGGAATGTCTTGTCACAACAACGTAAATCAGATATATGGTAAAGGGTTCCTCATCTAAACAGGTACTTGAACCTGGTCAACCAAATAAATGGTAAAGGGTTCCTCATCTAAACAGGTACTTGAACCTGGTCAACCAAATAAATGGTAAAGGGTGTGTTGTCACAATAAGGTAACACAAGTACTTGGTAAAGGGTTCCCGATCCTACATCAACCAATTTCATGGTAAAGGGTGCTTTGAATATTTAGTAAAGAATTCCTAAAACCTTGGAAAATATTGAGGTTGTGTCACAGGCATTTGGTCAACCGTAAAGTATGTCAAATACAGTAACCCACAGTCTAGAACTTGGTAAAGGGTCCCTAATTCCAATTAACAGGCCAATTCACCAGGACTCACATTTAGTCAGCAATCACACGATAGGTATCTGACAAGCATAAAGTATTTAAACAGTTATTGTTGGAGTGAGAGAGTTGACATTCCTGTGATAGGCACTATTAAAGGTGTATCTTAGTTACTAGGCTAATCCTACATATATCACAAGGAGTCTAGCCATCATGGTATTTGGTAAAGGTCACCAATCCTAAAAGAGGTGACATTTCAATATATTGGTATAGGGTGTCTTGTCAATAGACATGTTATACTAACGAACTCTGGATCATGAATATGATTAGATATGGGTAAGGGACATACATACAATAAACCTAATGTGTAAGTAAGGTAAACATGATGTTAGTTTATTGTTAATTTTTTGTGCCACATGATGCACAGTTTTCCAACCAATGGTCACTAATGAATATTAGCCTCTCCACTCTAACATTATAAGTGATCATCATGCAACCTTTGTGCATTCTCTTATAATTCAAATATCAGCTACAAAATCCAAGCACAAAGTGTGTGGAGGTACTCTGCTAACTAGAAAAACGGAATCTCACCGTTAATATAGAAGTGCAGCATGTATCTGCCGTTACTAGAATCATTTGAGGGCTATTCCACAGTGTCAGCTGTCCAGTGGAGGTGCACTGTAGAGGAGTAAAGTCAGACCTATTCAGACTTCTATATTCATAAGCTCCAGTGTCCTCTTAGCTCCATCAATGCTGCAGATAGCATGGTGGAACTCCCAACAGCCTGAAAATAGAGATGGGAAAAAAAGTTAATGAAAGTAACCTCAAGATGTGTTAGACTCCTGATTCTAAAAATAGCCCAAACATGTGCCTGCATGCATAAAAGGTCATCAAACACTCCTGACTTGAGTAAATATGAATGTGTGCTAAAATAACTTCCAGATAAAATATGCATTCACAATTTAGAAGTAGCTAGCTACTGTCTACTACTACATAATGACTGCCAAATTTTTTAACCAATATCCCAGCAGATTTATTCAGCATATATTCTGGGGGCTGCATCTATGATGTTGAGGCTTCTCTTTACTGCTGTAAGATACTAATACAATTTTCAATCAATACTTTCTTTCACTGGTCATTAAAAAGTTGCAGCTATCCGAAGTCAAACTCAAACATTATACAAATAGCGCACACCGTCACCACAAATTATGATAGTTCACCCACACTAAATCACTACCACTAAAAAATTACTTCATCTCAATCACATCTCTCTTCTGGGGGGCTCCGTCGAACCTGACCTTCACCATTATCTGCCTCGTACAACTCACGTCCTGGAGAATTTATATTTTTTTTTTTTTTTTTTTTCTGATTTTTTTTTGTTTGTTTTTTTTATTTTTTTATCACGCATGCGTGCAAATATCGCAAAATGAAATATGAAAAGAAAAAGGAAAAAGACAATAAATATACAAAAAGTTCAGGCTACACCGTCCAGGGAGGGGGGTATGGTGGGGAGACGGTGGAGCCACAGCGATGCATTGCCCCGCCATAAAGCACCATACACGCATCACGGACAATTATTGGTAAAGGGTCTTTGCTGGGGAGAAAAGGGCGTGGCTGCACTACGAGAGCAATAAAAGAAACGTTGCAAACTTACATGAGACATCGGAGGAAAACCGCTCACCTGGAAGCATCATTTACAATTTTTAGGTAGGTTTTGTCTCAGGTGATTTATACAGGTGTGGGTAGGGGGGGATTTTTGTAGAGTTAATTTAGCCAAATGATAATATTGAAGTCAGACATAAAAACAGGACAAACTATTATGAATTATGCACCTCAACTTTATAAAAGAAGTATTTTACATTTTAAACGAACTAACAGTACAGTAAAACTGTGGTTTTTCATATATCTTTTTAATTTTTTTCTTAAAATGTTTTGTCAGGGAAAAAGTGTGGAGGGTGAACGAAATGGGATGGGGGTGGGGGGAGGGAATCCCAACATTGCCATAGTCTCTATGAAACCCTGCCTTTACCTACCCCTATGCTGGGAAATATGTGATATAATTAGAACATAGTTCTGATTCAAATCTCCTCCTCTCTCTTCCTCCCAATAACGTCCACTGCTTACTTGCAGTCTTGTAGAACTTGGCAGTAACCACAGGAGTGGCTGTGAACTTAAGCAGAGAAAGTGGCTATAGATTAAGATAGTGGGAAGGGTTGAAAGAATTGCATCTATAACTAATTTTTGGGCTTGTAAGTGGTAGAGATAATACTACCAGCAGGATAAGGAAAAGGTTTTGAATGCTTACACTGAGTCTCCATAGATAATTGGCGTTTTCCTGAATTCTAAAAGTCATATCTAAATACGGCAGTAATGTGCTTTTAGCCAAAAACCCAAGTGTGATACTTTTATGTTCATATTTTATGTTGATATTTTTTTAGTTCTGTCACTTTTGGTTAAGGAGAAGGCTGGGTCGGTGGCTTGGAAAATATGAATGGGAAACTAGTGCTAGTTATATCCTGCATTGAACCCACTTACTTGTGTGTGTGTGTGTGTGTGTGTGTGTGTGTGTGTGTGTGTGTGTGTGTGTGTCCTTGGCTCAGGGCCAAGTTCAAGCCCCATTCTGGCAATTTTCCATTTGGTTTTCCATATGCCTCCCGCCAGTCCACCCAGGTGTGATTGGGTACCTGGCATTTGCTGGGGTGCAAATTCAAGGCCTTTCTCATGAAACAGCAATGTTTGGGTGGCCACGCCACTTGCTGTGAGGAAAGGCCTATTCTCCTGCGAGTTCCTAGCCTGGCTCCAGGAGCTTTGCTTGCATGGCTCACAGTGCCTGCTTAGTGCACAGGCATCCTGGGTGTGCCAGGTGTGCATGACCGCTTAACGGCAACAAGAGATTTACAAATTTGTATTTGGATGTGTGTGCATGTTCTTAGATGGACACTAATTGGTGGAGTTGAGGAACTATGAGCACGTGTTGGAGGATGAACTATGCTAGATGTTTGAACACAGCCATGTGAAGCACCACTGTCTTGTTCATAAGAGCTACAGGTATGTAACTGGGATATATGTTTTTGTTGCATTTTATTAATGTTTTCTCTTTTTGTCAGGCTGTAACGATTACAATGAAGTGATTTCAAGAAGTAAATGAAGACTATCTCTAAGTACAAGTGACATTTGTACGACATGTCTATCGAACATTACGTCTTTGTTTTTTTTCTTTTTGTGATTATTTTACTGTTGATTATCTTTTGTTGGATTGTGATTATTGCATGTCTGTATTAAATGAATTGAAAAAAATAAAGGAAGTCATATGATCATCTGGTAGTGTTGAACCTAATAGTCCTGTCTGCTTATTATTCTGCTGCAAATGGACGTTTATCTGGGATACGGAGGGCGATAGCAGCAGAATACACCTCATTACTGGGGACAGGTGGTGGTGTTATTGTGATATTTTGATCAATGACATGCAATCACAGCAGTGTTGTTGTTCCTTAGTTATTCTAAACAATGCTTACACACTTGGCTATGCTACATGCATGTATGCATACAGATCAAACCATCTCAATTCAGATTCATAGACCAGTATCTAGTGCACTCTGCCCGTAGTTTTTAGATACAGTAGCAACTTATTTCTCAAAAGACAGTTTGGCCCAGATCGTAGGGAATGGTCCTGCGGAGGTGTGCAGATGGTGCAGGTCACAGGTGAAGGCCTTGGTCGCTGAGCAATTAGTGTCATGCTGCAGGGTGTGCAATGGATCCCCAGATAATCAGTAATGCATGCATATTTAATATGCATGCATAATAATATATCATGCATATTTAATATGCATGAGGCGCGAAATCCAAGATCTTGGGGGTTAAATGTGTCCTTACATAGTAGAACATTCTTCCTTTATCACACTAACAATACTTATTACATGGTGACCATGGGCTCCTCCTACATAAGGTGGAGCCATAGCATGATCCCAAGCAAGTATCAATTTAATTGCACAGCAACTGCAGTCTCTCTATATACCATTTTTCTTGTGTCTGAACTGATTGTTATGCAATTTGTATTTAGATATGTGCCATAGGTTAAAAAATAGGTGGAGGTTGTGGTCCTGTGCAATGTTAGTGTCATCATGAGCGATGCAATAGGTCAAATATATGTGAGTCATGGGAGCTATGAAATTAATATAGTGAGATGTACCACTGACAAACGTAGACTGCCATGTGCTGTGCAGTTAGTACAATGATGAGGTTTATGTAGTTAGCACCCACCACACTGAATGCATAGCAACTGCATGGCCTTCCTACCTATGGTATATTATATACCTTACAACACCACTTTTTGTACATGTATCTCAGGATATGGAATGTGTGCAATTGGATCTAATGCATCTATAAGTTGAGGCCATAGTCGCAATAGCATTTCCTCGATGTGTAACGGGTTCTGATATTCTTTACTCCAATTTTACACTTGCCAAGTTAGTATACTCATGTTTGCTATTGCTGCCTTTTACTTATTTAAACAAAACTGAATAAAAATAATAATATACACGTACATCAGTTTTAGTAACAGGTCCTCAATCACACCACAACAAAACCAAGCAAGTTTACTGCTAACATACACCCATTTTAAACTTTGATTTTCTGCAAATAATTGTAGCATGTCACGCTACCAAGTCTACTAGATCATATGAGTGTGAATGAAACGAAATCAGTGAAATGACAACTAGTACAGCTAGTTTGTAGTTCAGTCTCATAGAAGATGTATACAGTAGAGTGACTGCAGAGAACCCCAAGGCTCCCAGAGAACAGCTCATGGAAAACGATATCTGAATGGTAGACATATGACATTCCCAGCAGTCCGGATGACCAGATCCATCGGTAAATTAGACTCCATCACAAGCGAAGGCCAACTTGGATTATTACCTACATATAATAATAATAATAACAGCGGTAGTAGTAGTAATACTAATAATATTATTATTAATAATAATTAACAACAACAGCAATGTATAACTAGAAAAAAAAAATCCTGACTGATGAGGATAAAAATAATGAAATTAGAGTAGTAATACTATAGCCGAGTCATTAAAAAAAATAAAAATGTGTGGCATTCAATTGAAATACAACAGGCAGTGACAGGCTGACAGACAGAATATTATTGACAGACTGAATAACTTATTGAGTGACTGAGTGACTGACTGACAGACTGATGACAGATTGACTGACAACACACTGACTGACTAACAGATTGACTGACGACAGATTGACTGACTAACAGATTAACTGACGACTGATTGACTGACGACAGATTGACTGACTGACTGACAGATTGACTGACTAACAGATTGACTGATGACAGATTGACTGACTAAAATATTGACTGACGACAGATTGACTGACGACAGATTGACTGATGACACATTGACTGACTAACAGATTGACTGACGACAGATTGACTGATGACAGATGACAGATTGACTGACGACAGATTGACTGACGACAGATTGACTGACTGACAGATTGACTGACTAACAGATTGACTGACGACAGAATGACTGATGACACATTGACTGACTAACAGATTGACTGACGACAGATTGACAGACTAACAGATTAACTGACGACTGATTGACCGACGACAGATTGACTGACGACAGATTAATTGACGACAGATTGACTGACGACCTCTAGTCACTGGTCATATGTATGAGAACCTCATTACTACCTCTAGTCACTAGTCACATGAGAAACTCATCACCCTCTAGTCACTGGTCATATGAGAACCCCATCACTACCTCTAGTCACTGGTCACACGAGAACCCCATCACTACCTCTAGTCACTGGTTATATGAGAACCTCGTTACTACCTCTAGTCACTGGTCACATCAGAACCTCATCACTACCTCTAATCACTAGTCACATGAGAACGTCATCACTACCTCTAGTCACTAGTCCCATGAGAACCTCATCACTACCTCTAGTCACTGGTCATATGAGAACCCCATCACTACCTCTAGTCACTGGTCACACGAGAACCTCATCACTACCTCTAGTCACTGGTCAC
>WLWD01000966.1_pt1 | contig 21571 bp, 14 predicted proteins | sample 6712731 | NCBI WGS metagenome assembly WLWD01 (sample SAMN12718690, study PRJNA576275) | sponge metagenome | isolation source: marine sponge | host: Mycale hentscheli | place: New Zealand: South Island, Marlborough, Capsize Point | collected 2014-11-01
TGTATAACTGAAGTATATCAAAAGTATACGACACTGGTTATAACAATAGTAGACAGCCTGCGTATATCTTTCATATTGCCTATGTATTTCAAATATTTATCATACATAAAACAAAAGTATAATGACCACAAAAAAAAAAGTGATCTTGCACCATAAAAATTTTGAAACATAATGAAAAAAGAAATCACTTCGTCCAATAAAATAATAAAAATTTTGAAACATAATGAAAAAAGAAATCACTTCGTCCAATAAAATAAAGATTCTGTGTGAATATTGCTTGATCATGGTTATCACTGCATGGAAAGTTCTCCGGTGAAAACAGAACTTCATACTTGACGCTTGCATCCTATTCCCGATATAAATCTTTCAGATGGTATTCACAACATCCACAATGTCCCCTTCAAAATTCTGAACACATAAACACACACAAAATGAAATTGATTAGACTACACAGATAAAACTTAACTTAAAATTAAGACAAATAATTATACTACACAAATATTTAGTCGGCGAGCGAGCGAGACACTTACAGAGGTAACACAATTGAAAATCGGGGATGTTTGTTATTTATATATATGTTTGGACGTACGTATGTCATTTTGTATACTTTGACTTTCTCCTATTTTTTGCGTTAGCTCTTTGTTCGACCCCAACCCAAACTTCACTAAACAGAATCCTCTGGTTAAGCGATCATTACCGTAGCATCCTAATATTGAATTGTTTACCGCTCTGAATAAAGGTCCACAATATATTAGTTCAATAAGAAAAAGGGTACATAATATATTACTCTAATTTGGATAGAGGTCCACAATATATTAGTTCAATAAGGAAAAGGGTCCAAAAAATTATAAGTTCGATAAGAAAAAGGGCCCACAATATATTAGTTCAATAAGGAAAAGGGTCCACAATATATTAGTTCAATATGGATTGCGGTCCACAATATATCCGTTCACTATGGAAAAAGGTCCACAATATATTACTTCAATACGAAAAAGGGTCCACAATATATTAGTTCAATACAGAGAAGTATCCACAATGTCAGTTCAATACGGAAAAGTATCCACAATAATATTAGTTCAATACATAAAAGGGTCTACAATATATTAGTTTAATATGGAAAAAGTGTCCACAATACATAAGTTAAATATGGAAAAGGGTCCACAATATATTAGTTCAATATTGATTGTGGTCCTCAATATATCCGTTCAATATGGAAAAGGGTCCACAATATATTACTTCAATACGGAAAAGTATCCACAATACATTAGTTCAGTACGGTAAAGTGTCCACAATATATTAGTTTAATATAGAAAAAGGTCCACAATATGTGACAGTCTATGGGAAAAGGGGGCACTTCACTCAAACCAAAAAAAAATGAGTTTTTTATGCTAATAAAAAGCTACAATTTATCTCAACTTAGTGCTAAAATATTGGAGGGTAAAACCTTCGACGCGCAGAGAAACTGGTAGTTGAACTGGGCTGTATTCAGCAAAGCAATTGAACTAGAAATCGAGAAAACATAAATTGAATTTCCACTTCCGGTATAATTAATGTTTCCGTATACTTAACGGCGTACTCCGCATACGCAATTAAATCGTACAGCCGCTTTTTAACGGCGACTAACGAAGTTTGCGTAGAGTTCTTTTTAGCTTTCAGAGCGTCTCACAGCCTGTCTTATCGGAATCCTTGGCTACTCTACTCCATGTAGTGGTAAACTTTCAACCAGAGGTAAGCTGTAGATTGCATGCACTATTCTCAAAGCTATGCCGTTTTTTTTAGCTGCTTGTTTGAAACTCCGCCCATTCCCCGTTTATTGTACTTCGAGAACGAGAGAGAATAAAAAGTAGCTTGTCTTTCCACGGCACGCTTGGGGTCTTTTAAGTTGTTTCGGCATTTGAAATTTGGCGTAGACTTAGAGTAAGGGTCACTAAGACTAATTCTGCAAAAAACAAAAACAGGAGAAAGAAAGAATTTTTCCTATGACTTACTTCTGGAGCCTATATCTCAATTTCAATTTTTGCGTGAAGTGCCCCCTTTTCCCATAGACTGTCACATATATTAGTTTATGGAAAAGGTGTCCACAATAAATATTAGCTCAATATGGAAAAGAGTCCACAATGCATTAGTTCAATATGGAAAAAGGTCCACAATATATAAGTTCAATATGGAAAAGGATCCACAATACATTAGTTCAATATTGATTGCGGTCCTCAATATATCCGTTCAATATGGAAAAGGGTCCACAATATATTACTTCATGGAAGTGTCCACAATGCATTAGTTCAATATGGAAAAAGGTCCACAATATATTAGTTCAATATGGATTGCGGTCCACAATATACCCATTCAATATGAATAAAGGGTCCACAATACATTAATTCAATACAGAAAGGGGTCCACAGTGTGTTAGTTCAACACAGAAAAGTGTCCACAATACATTAGTTCAATACGGAAAAGGGTCCACAATACATTAGTTCAGTACAGAAAAGGTCCACAATACATAAGTTCAATATGGAAAAGGGTCGACAACATATTAGTTTAATGAGGAAAAGGCTCCACAATATATTAGTTCAATATGGATAGAGGTCCACAATACATTAGTTCAGTACAGAAAAGGTCCACAATATATAAGTTCAATACGGAAAAAGGTTCACAATACATAAGTTCAATATGGAAAAGGGTCGACAACATATTAGTTTAATGAGGAAAAGGCTCCACAATATATTAGTTCAATATGGATAGAGGTCCACAATACATAAGTTCAATATGGAAAAGGGTCCACAATATATAAGTTCAATATGGAAAAGGGTCCACAATACATTACTTTAATACAAGAAAGGGTCCACAATACATTAGTTCAGTACGGAAAATGGTCTACAATACATAAGTTCAATATGGAAAACGGGCCAAAATATATAAGTTCAATATGGAATAAGGTCCACAATACATAAGTTCAATAATATGGAAAAAAAAGTCCACAATATATTAGTTCAATATGGAAAATAGTCCACAATATATAAGTTCAATACGGTAAAGGGTTCACAATATTATTAGTTCAATATAGATTACGGTCTACAATTATATCAATTCCATATGGAATAAGGTCCACAATACATAAGTTCAATATGAATAGAGGTCCACAATACATAAGTTCAATATGGAAAAGGGTCCACAATATATAAGTTCAATATGGAAAAGGGTCCACAATATATAAGTTCAATATGGAAAAGGGTCCACAACATATTAGTTCAATAAGGAAAAGGTTCCACAATATATTACTTCAATACGGAAAAGGGTTCGCAATATATTAGTTCAATACAGAGAAGTGTCCACAATGCATTAGTTCAATATGGATTCCGGTCCACAATATACCCATTCAATATGAATAAAGGGTCCACAATATACCCATTCAATATGAATAAAGGGTCCACAATATACCCATTCAATATGAATAAAGGGTCCACAATACATTAGTTCAATACAAAAAAGTGTCCACAACACATTAGTTCAATATGGAAAAAAATCCACAATATATAAGTTCAATATGGAAAAGGGTCCACAATATATTACTTCAATATGGAAAAGTGTCCACAATGCATTAGTTCAATATGGTAAAAGGTCCACAATATATTAGTTCAATATGGATTGTGGTCCACAATACATTAATTCAATACAGAAAGGGGTCCACAATATATTAGTTCAACACAGAAAAGTGTCCACAATACATTAGTTCAATACGAAAAAGGGTCCACAATACATTAGTTCAGTACGGAAAAAGGTCCACAATATATAAGTTCAATACGGAAAAGGGTCCACAATATATTAGTTCAATGCGGTCTACAATCTATCCATTCAACATGGAAAAAGGTCCACAATATATAAGTTCAATATGGAAAAGGGTCCACAATACATTACTTCAATACAGAAAAGGGTCCACAATACATTAGTTCAGTACGGAAAATGGTCCACAATATATAAGTTCAATATGGAAAAGGGTCCACAATATATAAGTTCAATATGGAAAAAGGTCCACAATACATAAGTTCAATATGGATAGAAATCCACAATATATAAGTTCAATATGGAAAAGGGTCCACAATATGTTAGTTGGAAATGGTCCACAATATATCAGTTCAATATGGATTGCGGTCCACAATACTTTAGTCAATACGGAAAGTGTCCATAGTTTAGTATGGAAAAGTGTCCACAATACATAAGTTCAATACGGAAAAGTGTCCACAATACATAAGTTCAATACGGAAAAGTGTCCACAACACATTAGTTCAATATGAAAAAAGGTCCACAATATATTAGTTCAATATGGAAAAGGGTCCACAATACATTACTTCAATACAGAAAAGGGTCCACAATACATTAGTTCAGTACGGGAAAAGGTCCACAATATATAAGTTCAATACGGTAAAGGGTCCACAATACATAAGTTCAATATGGATAGAGGTCCACAATACATAAGTTCAATATGGATAGAGGTCCACAATACATAAGTTCAATATGGATAGAGGTCCACAATACATAAGTTCAATATGGAAAAGGGTCCACAATATATAAGTTCAATGTGGAAAAGGGTCCACAATACATCACTTCAATACAGAAAAGGGTTCACAATACATTACTTCAATACAGAAAAGGGTCCACAATACATTAGTTCAGTACGGGAAAAGGTCCACAATATATAAGGTTAATACGGTAAAGGGTCCACAATACATAAGTTCAATATGGATAGAGGTCCACAATACATAAGTTCAATATGGATAGAGGTCCACAATACACAAGTTCAATACGGAAAAGGGTCCACAATATATAAGTTCAATATGGAAAAGGGTCCACAATACATTACTTCAATACAGAAAAGGGTCCACAATACATTAGTTCAGTACGAAAAAGTGTCCACAATATATTAGTTCAGTACGGAAAAAAGTCCACAATATATCCATTCAATATGGAATAAGGTCCACAATACATAAGTTCAATATGGATAGAGGTCCACAATACATAAGTTCAATATGGAAAAGGGTCCACAATATATAAGTTCAATGTGGAAAAGGGTCCACAATACATTACTTCAATACAGAAAAGGGTCCACAATACATTAGTTCAATACGGAAAAGGGTCCACAATACAGAAAAGGGTCCACAATACATTAGTTCAATATAGAAAAAGGTCCACAATATAGAAGTTCAATGTGGAAAAGGGTCCACAATACATTACTTCAATACAAAAATGGGTCCACAATACATTAGTTCAATACAGAAAAGGGTCCACAATACATTAGTTCAGTACGGAAAAGTGTCCACAATATATTAGTTCAGTACGGAAAAAGTCCACAATATATCAATTCAATATGGAATAAGGTCCACAATACATAAGTTCAATATGGATAGAGGTCCACAATACACAAGTTCAATATGGAAAAGGGTCCACAATACATAAGTTCAATGTGGAAAAGGGTCCACAATACACTACTTAAAAAAATACAGAAAAGGGTCCACAATATATAAGTTCAATATGGAAAAGGGTCCACAATACATTACTTCAATACAGATGAGGGTCCACAATACATTAGTTCAGTATGGGAAAGGGTCCACAATATATTAGTTCAATATGGATTGTGGTCTACAATATATCCATTCAATATGGAATAAGGTCCACAATACATAAGTTCAAAATGGATAGAGGTCCACAATACATAAGTTCAATATGGAAAAAGTGTCCACAATACATAAGTTCAATATGGAAAAGGGTCCACAATACATTACTTCAATACAGAAAAGGGTCCACAATACATTAGTTCAGTACGGAAAAAGGTCCACAATACACAAGTTCAATACGAAAAAGGGTCCACAATATATTAGTTCAATATAGAAAAGGGTCCACAATACATACGTTCAGTACGGAAAAGAGGTCCACAATATAAAAGTTCAATACGGAAAAGGGTCCACAATTATATTAGTTCAATATAGATAGGTCCACAATACATCAGTTCAATACAGAAAAGGGTCCATAATACATTAGTTCAGTACGGAAAAAGGTCCACAATACATAAGTTCAATACGAAAAAGGGTCCACAATATATTAGTTCAATATGGAAAAGGGTCCACAATACATACGTTCAGTACGGAAAAAAGGTCCACAATATAAAAGTTCAATACGGAAAAGGGTCCACAATTATATTAGTTCAATATAGATAGAGGTCCACAATACATCAGTTCAATACAGAAAAGGGTCCACAATACATTAGTTCAGTACGGAAAAGGGTCCACAATATGTGACCGTCTACGGGAAAATCGGGCACAACGCGGCATGCGTAGACGTCGCAAAAAGATCGATTTAGTTCTTAAAATTGTATTAAATAAGCCTAACGAAGGGAACGGTTAGGCGATATATAGCGGGAATGGCTAAAGCTACGGCGATAAAACTTGGAGAGCTTAATATCTGCTTGCCGAGGAGTCTGTAAGTGCAACAAAAAAAATTTCGTCGGGGCCGCGTTGTGCCCGATTTTCCTGTAGACGGTCACATATATTAGTTGGAAATGGTCCACAATATATCAGTTCAATATGGATTGCGGTCCACAATACATTAGTCAATACGGAAAGTGTCCATAGCTCAGTATGGAAAAGTGTCCACAATAAAGTAGTTCAATATGGAAAAATGTCCACAATATATTAGTTCAGAAAAATGTCCACAATGTCAGTTCAATACGGAAAAGGTCCACAATATATGTGACCGTCTACAGGAAAACCAGGCACAACGCGGCACCCTTCGAAAAAAATTTTTTTTGCACTTACAGAGTTGTCGGCGTCCAAATATTGAGCTCTCCAAGTTTTATCGTCGTAGCTTAAGTCGTTCCCGCTATAATAGACCTAACTGTTCCCTTCCATCGGCTTGAAACAATACATTTTTAAGAAATAGATCGATCTTTTCTCGATGTTTACGCACGCCGCGTTGTGCCCGGTTTTCCCGTAGACGGTCACATATTAGCATTAAGGGAAGAAAATGTACAATAGTATGTTTTCCCAACATGGAAATAAATCAGAATGTATCTCTAGGGCACAAACCAACTAAAGACATAATCATGTAAGGATATTGTCCTAGTTTTAAATATACCAAAGAATAAGTGAACATCACTAATACTTATTTTTAATGGCACAATTACATTTATTTACCTCGAGAGAACATCAGATCCATTTATCTTGTCTGTATTAGAAACTTCAATGTCCCCAGTATTCACAATGAAAAATCTGGAAACTTAACCTAAAAAAAATAAAATAACAATTAAAAAAAAAAGTAAAACAAGAATTGAGCATTTACTAAGGTATGTATACAAAAAATTTCTGAGGGGGGCGGGACTTTTGACGTAACAATTTTTGCATGTGTGACTACTTTTTTTACTTACTTTGTCACATTATACGTATACTATAGTCAAATTCATCATGTCAGGATGAATAAAATCTTGCATAATTTTGCTATTTAATAGAAAGGGTTGAACTCAAGCTATTGGGGGATGGGGGGGGGGATCCCAATGCCATCTCTCCCCTTCCCCCCAATCACTATCCCAGCTACTAGATATATACAAACAACAAACTCACAGAATACCATTATAAATCATAACCACAGAATATCATTAAGTAGTAAATATTATTAATTTATTTTATGAAATTCTGGGGGGAGGGGGGATCCCAGGGCGCCCCTACCTCTGTATGAAACCCTGCTATGTCATTGTAATTATGGATGTATACAGTGAAAGTTCACTTCAGTTAATTGAGGTCCTTCATTGCATTCACATTAGTCTTCCAAGATTGGTGTCACTAATTCTAGACCTGAGACGATTTATAATTAAATGGGTGTGATTTCAGCAAAATCGGGTGTGGTCAATCAAACGTGTGGGCCCCCCTTCTAACCCCCCCTCCCCACCTCCAGAATAACTCCTGTATGAAACCCTGCATAGTTATTGGGGAGCTGAACATCTAGCTCCCTACATTTAGAAAAACCACCTTACTTCCTCGTCAACTATTGAACTATAACAAGTAATGTCCCCTTTAACATCTCATGTCCCTTTTAACAACCTAGTTAAGCCTCTGTAACTTCAAATATGCACATTCAATGTATTACATATGTGCCTAACACCTCTATCTGTTTCCAAGCAGGCAGTTGACAAGATTTATTTCAGGAGGCAAGGGGAGAGGAGAGGAGGAGGCTTTTGCCCTCAATTCAGGGTGCAGTACCACTTGCAACTGCAGCACTAAACCGCAGATGGAGGAGTTATGCTATGTATTTATTTCTCGTTTTATGTTCAATGTACGCTTACTTTGTTATTGCCGTTGAAACAGACACCAACAGACCGCTGTTATAAACCAAGTTTCAAGAAAAAAGACCAACCAGGAACTGAGAAACACCAGTACAAACCTTACAGCTATTCAGCAAAACTCAGGGGCGACCGTTGCAGTTACGACTCAAAAATTTTCCCCCAGCGGTATAGTATAGGCTTCCCCACAACAATACAATGCCATATTTTTTATATTAGTATTTATTTTCCATTTTTATAAATATTTTTATATTTTTTTTTTGTATCCTATAAAAAACAAAACAAAAAACTCAGTGTAATGGTGTTTTTTTAAATGTGGTGTGTACCTGTGTACAAATATGAGTTCATTCTGGCCATCCAATACGTCTGAATTTCAATTTTTAGATACCAAAGCTAATTATTGATTCGTATTCATTTGATTCTTCAACCCCGCCCCCACTCTGAGCGCGCAATTTATTGTGGACAAAATTCTGGATGGTGATAGCAAACACTGAAGGAAAGTTACTGTGCAAGTGAGCCCAGCGGCGCGGAAGAGTAGAATACTTCTGGAATGTACTGGAGGGTCCTAGACGATGAAGAAGCGGTGGTGTATTAATGAAGCCTGGAGTCACTAGTTTAGAATAGATATATCATGGCTCACAGCTGCAGGAGAATCTGCTTGGGTGTCTTTGGAGAGCTTGACTGTGCACGCACATAGCGCTAACACTGTGCACGCACATAGCGCTAACACTGTGCACGCACATAGCGCTAACACTGTGCACGCACATAGCGCTAACACTGTGCACGCACATAGCGCTAACACTGTGCACGCACATAACATTGTGCACGCACATAGTACTAGCACTGTGCATGCACGTAGTACTATTACTGTGCACACACATACAGTAGAACCTAAGTTGCGTACCCCTTGGGAAATGAGGTGTACGTAACTCTGAAATGTACGTAACTCTGAATATAACATAATTTAACTTTGTACTAAAATATTTAAACGACTAAAATACTACGAATCAGTATTTCAGATTTATCCATTACTAAAGGACCATTTAATGTTGTACTGTTGAAATTTTTTTCTGAGTAAACCAGAATGCACGGCATTATAAAATATTTATCATTATCTCTTCTGACAATGCACCTCTTCTTCAGGCCACTAGGGTCAGCTGATTCTGCTAAAAACTTTTCTATAATCTTCCTGTCTCTTTAGAAGTCTGAAATTGTGGACTTTCCTAAGCCAAACTTCTGAACAACTCCAGCTAAAAATATTCCTTGTTCAATTAACTACTTCTGATAGCAACTCTTTTGCCATTTTGCTGCAGTTCCAATAAAAAAGAACAAAAAAAACAACAAAAAAAAAAACGTGATGACGACCCCCGTACCCATCGCGATGTCTCTTCGCGGTTCGGTTAACCAGTTAATTCGGTTGTCTGTTCGATCTATGAGGTTATACTGTAGTACTAACACTGTGCATGCATGTAGTACTATTACTGTGCACACACAGTGCTAACACTCTGCACACACGTAATACTATGCACACACATAGTACTAATACTGTGCACACACATAGTGCTAGCACTGTGCATGCACGTAGTACTATTCCTGTGCACGCAGTGCTAACACTGCACGCACATAGTGCTAACACCAAACACTGTGCACGCACATAGTGCTAACACTAAACACTGTGCACACACTAGTACTATTACTGTGCACACACTAGTACTATTACTGTGCACGCACATAGTGCTAACACCAAACACTGTGCACACACTAGTACTATTACTATGCACGCACATAGTACTAACACTGTGCACGCACATAGTGCAAACAACAAACACTGTGCACGCACACAGTACTAACACCATGCATGCACATAGTGATTATACCGTACTAGAGTCATCCTTATTAGTGTTATCAAGTACTAGATTTATTCGTATTAGTGTCAGCACATACTAGTGTCTGTCAGTTGTAGTATGTTCGATTAAGTTAGTGTTTGCAAGTGTCAGTTTGATTGTAGTAGCTGTTGTTGTAAGAAAAATATGATACCCGATGAAATAATTTACTAATCAGGTGATCTTTGGAGGTATGGGCCAAGTCCTTGAGGCCAAATTATTTCTTCACTGGTGGGCGTGTCACATGATGTCACTTCCAGTTTCAATTCCTGTCGCACAAATTTGTCTTTCTGAGGCTTGTGGGTTTTTATTAGTGTGTACACGTACTAGAGTCATTCCTTTTAGTGCCCGCTTGTACTAAAGTTATTCTTTTTAATGCCCGCATGCACTAGAGTCATTTTTATTAGTGTTCGCACGTAATAGTTTTATTTATCTTGGTAATGTCTGTTTTTACTATTGTCCACAAGAGTATTTTTTTAGTGGTTTTAGCTGAGTTGGGATAATTATATTGCATATTCAATGTAAATAGATAGATTTTGATAACACTGGACATAAGAACAAAGTAAAGATGATACATAATTTAAAAGAGATGACTAAAAATAAAAAAATAATAATTAATAATTGATGTCTGTACTTCTAATTCTTTTAGAAGGGCGTGACGAAACTGGTGATGGTGAAGGAGTTGGTGACTGAATGTGTGGTGTCAGTGTCTGAATGAGGTGACATACAAAGGTTAATTATTGTTAAAAATGAAGTTGTATATAATTCCATCTTATTTATATTTAAAAGTTTATTGGTGCTGTTGTTGGTATTTTCTCTCATTTTTAAATTTTTATTAAATTAATTTATTCATTTTCGTTATATTTAGTTATTTAGTATTATTATTTTACCTATTCCATGCAGAGTAAGAAAAGACCCCCTGCAGATCTTCTTCCCCAGATGATAGAAGGTGTTAACTCTAGTTGTTCTACGCTGTGTAGGTGTGTGTTTGTGGCTGGGACCGATTACTTCATCCACAGACAGAAACGCTTGAATTTGGCCAAGGACTACCAGGTCCAGCTGCTCCCTCGTCAGCGCACTGGCCTCATCCCGCTTAGACAAATAGAAGTCTCTGTCAAACTGAGCAGAGCACTTGGTGGCACAGCCACAGCCCCGGGCTAAAAACTGGTCTAACTGCTCAGTTGAGGTAAATCGTTTCGTCCTTGCTGGTGATGGCTTTCTTAACCTCTTCCTTTCCTTACATAGATGATGATGCTCCGTCGGCAGGCAACGGACACAGTATCGGAAGGGGAAAGCAAAGTGGTGCCGGAATAAGGTGGTGACAAGAAAACAGATGAGTGGTCAGGATGAAATGATGAAGGCTCGATGTCTGGTACAGAGCAGTCCAAAGAATCCAGAGGATCATAGAGGTCATCTTCGTCTTCAAACAGTGGAGTAGCAGAGCCTGACTCTGCTGATGAGACGTCCCTAGAAGCTTTATAATAAGTTGTTTTGTTATTTAAATTTAAATTTATTACCTTCATAATAGTTGGTAAAATGGCCATCAAACTCAGACGCCTAGAAAAACTCAGAACAAAATGAAAATAACTGCAGGAATAACAAAAGATCTGGCCTAAATAAGGTAAATTAACGATCCACAATATACTAGCTCAAGCTAAATTTCAACTATTAACTAGTTTCTTAAACACGAAGGTGTCGTATAAAAGGGGGTAGCCGGGGACATATTTCGCGATAAGTGGAAAATGGCCGCTGACAGTTTTTGTCACCGACTCCCCTTTAGTAGCATTACAGCAACTTAGCGCACACAAAAGCTTGGAAACAAAGTCATGAGCATCTTAACAGAAGACAAAATAAAAATAATAAAACATGGGAACCAACAAATGACGGGCTCTAAATAGAGATGAAAAGTACTGTTTGCCATTGACGCAGCTAAATTCAACTGCAAAAGATATACAGTGTGCTGTCAGAGTTCTCCAAGATACTATCCTGGAGTTCATCTTCAATTAAAAAATACTTTGGTACATACACAAGCAGGGTTTCATACAGGATTTGCGTTTAGGGAGGGGGGGGGGGGGAATTTGGGATTGTATGAAACAGTCCTGATTTTTTAAGTACTTCAATGAAACTAGTAAATGTAATATTTAACAGCGTTTAATCTAATGAGGGGACATAGGAAAAACTTCTCTCCCCCTTCCCCCCACCTCCCACATCCAATCCAGAATTATTCTTCAAAGATATTGTCAAAATAAGCAGAATTGCAATGAAAATCAGGTCAATTAATATAGAGCAAACAAATTCAGTGTGCCCTAAACTTACCTGAATCAAAAATTACTAAGCCAAGTGACACAAGGTGGCTTTTCCATGAGAGGTGTGTGAGAGCAATTAAAAAAGAACCTCCTGCCCTCATTACTACATTACAACACCCTCATGAAGTTTCAGGAGATGCCGAATCCTATGGTCTCAGCTTACTCTTAGCTAGTCAGGTAGGAATAGCTAGTATTGTGGTTCTCTCTCGAGTTCTCCACATTCTAGCCAAAATGAGTGCCTCAATGCAGATGGAGGTGGCAGATTTTAGCAAACTGCCCATTCTTTTGGAAGTAACTGTTGGCTCCTTGAAAAGCTTAAAGCATAACAATTGGCAATGGTTATGGTCCATCTAGGAGCCATAAAAATATCACTGATGTCTCCATATATCGTACCCACGTCGCACTTCCCTTTTGATGTGCTATTGGATAACATTGACAGAAAGTTTAACAGTAATGCTGTGAAAATCTTGACAGCAATGTCAGTGTTCAACCCTTCTCTGCTTCCAGCAAAGGAAGACTTAAGTTCTTACGGAATGGACAAGATAAGTTACTTAGGAGACTTCTACGGTAAGCCAGCTGAAGTTGAGTTTGATGGAATAACTTATTCCTCAACACCTCTGCTAAACAAGGACGATTTAATATCAGAATGGGCTATATTCAAGAGAGCATTGCTTCAAGAAAGAGATGAAATTATGAAGTCAAAATCACTGGAGAAAGCACCAGAGTTCCAAGAAATATTAGAACTGAAACGTTCAGCTGCTTACACGCCGCAAACTTGGGGTTGATTACGGTAACGTGATTATGATTATGATTACGATTACAGTATGATTACGAAACATTGATTACGATTATGATTACACAGTCAAATATACGATTATGATTATGATTACGATTACAGTGTGTTGATTACGATTATGATTACGATTACAATGTCAAAAATTAATGATTGTTGCAACGAAGAAACATAAGTTTTTTAACAAATGTTGTGCTTTCTAGCATTCAGTAAGCAGCTAGCTCTCAAGGCATTCAGAGCCAGTCATGAATGATAAAATGATCCACCTCCCCACCATACACACACACACACACATTCACATACACACACACTCACATACACACACACACACATACACACACACACATACACACACACACACACACACACACAAGCACAGTTAGACAAGCTCTCCCTTGTAGACTATTAGGTGTCAATAGAACAATAATCAACACTGTAAAAAGTGGTATTAGTTAAAAACTGCTGTGTCACAACTAATTATAGCAAACACTTGCTGTTCTACTTCACTGCTAATATTACCAGTAATAGTTCTATGGGTTTAATTACAAAAATATGATTATGATTACGATTACGATTACACCCACAATTAGTCACATGATTTTGATTATGATTACGATTACGCAAAACCTTGTAATCTATTGTAATCGATTACGATTGTAATCATAATCAACCCCAACTCTGTTACACGGGAATTTTTTCAGAGACGTTTAAACTGATTGACATTATGGTTTCGATTCCAGTTGGTACAGCCACAGCTGAGAGATCTTTTAGTGAAATGAAACTCATAAAAACTAGATTATGAAGCCGGCTGACAGAACAGAACTTGGCACGGTTAATGAGAATTGCCATTGAAGGTCCGGAACTGAACGAAATATACTTTAGTGAAATATTAGATATATTCAAACAAAGCAATCATACAATCATACTTTAAGAGTGACTTTATTTAACGTGTCTTTGTTCTTATGGTATAGCTATTATGAAATTCAAATCTATTAAATAATTGAATGAGCAAAATCTTTGGGGGGGGGGGGAATTTTCTTTTGGGGGGGGATATCCCAGGTTCCCCCCCCCCCTCTATGAAACCCTGCACAAGGCATTTATAGGTGGACTTGAGTATTACTCGCAAAAATGATTACATATAGCTGTTTTTTAGTTAGGGCTTGTTGTAAACATGGTGTGGATCGGCTTGAAAGGATAGTGAGCTACGTATAATGGAGGGTTCTCTTTGCGCAGCTACTATATTTTAATTTGAATAGGAGCTAGAGGTCAAAGGGCATGCCTGGGATTCTTCCATTTATACCCGGACCTCCGAAAGGAGTTCAGAATGTGGTATACGAGGCCACAGATTTCGCGTACGGAGAATAGCATTGAATTATAAAACCGACCTCTAAGTTTAACAGGTCACTTGAATCCATAATAATAAAATTAGCAGGCAAAGGACAATCACCAGGACTATGATATGACAATTAGCAGGTGAATGACATTGCCAGCAAGATTAAGTTAAATCTTGCAGCTTAACTAAACTGGTCATTAGAATTTGGTAAATACGCTGATGACTCATGTAGAGATCTGGCCAACAAATACAAATCCATAAAGCCAGTAAGTAGTTTCTTACCCAGTAGGAGGAGCTCATGACAACAGAATGAGACGTGAAATTCGTTGCTTATTATCCATACTGAATTAAACTCCTACATCACAAATAGTAAATATTCAATAACTATTGGTGAGCTTAGCAAAAATAAAAACAAAAACAAAAAAAACGACAACAAAAAAAACAAAAAAAAAAACCTAGCTATATATAACTGAAGCACCTACTCATGAACCCTCAGCACTACTATGCACTAGCTAGTCTACAAAATCATTTCTCAGACCACGAGAATAATAATTCATTTGGCCATTCCTAGTCAAGTATCAATACTGCTCCAGCAATGAAACTGGTAGATGTAAATGTTATCTTCATAAGGAGTAGCTAAACATGCAGGAACACAAAGCCAACCAGAACCTCAGGTAAGCCTAATGGTTATCGGCACATATGCTTGAGGCTTGTGAGCAGACAAGAAATTAGTAAATTAACACTGGTGGACATTACAGATGAATGGAAGTGATAAAAGCATAAACCACTGCCTCAAATCTCTCTGCACAAGGCTTAGGAAGTCTAACACAAGATTTTCAATAGAACACTCACAAAACCACTGAACTGATACATGTGCCTTTACCATGTGACAACAGTCAATCCTAAACAGTATAATACCATGCAACTGATACATATGGTGCCATATGTAATAACCAAGTCAAGCCTTCACCTGTACCATATCTATAATGACTTACGTATATAATAAAACCAGCAACCTGTTTTGTTTTTTGTTTTTTTCATTTTAAGGCCATATAAACACAATGTGTCTCCTGTTATTCCTCTCACCCTACATAATAGCAACTCAAAGGTCACACAGATGTCACGTAATCAGTTATGCACTGGTCATGATCATAAAATCTTCCAATCACCTCAAACATAACTACACGAAACTAAAACAAAGGGACCACATACCTTCCCAATTGAGGCTTACGTCTTACTTATAGGGCTCACAAGTAGTCTCTAGCATGAGTGTGTGCACACACATACCCTATGCTACCTCCTCAGAAATAACGATAAACTCTATTTCCCAAAATCTGGTCCATCTGCCCAATAGCACATGGTAGTACAGCTGGGAGATATACCGATATTATCATTGCTCTTTGACAAAAGCCCTATATTATTGTAGAGACAATATTTCAATTGTAGTCACACGGTATTACCGGTTTCTCACCAAACGTTAGCACAGGTCACAAAATTAATGCCGGAGCATCATGGCAAGACAATTATGAGGTACAGCTGCCTTTGTTGCCTGTAAACGTGGCTATAACGTAAAGCTGTGCTGTATACTGGAATGTAGTTAATACCGACTATTTTGTACAACACCACCGTACTATATCGAGTGCATGTAACCACCGAATTACCAACTGCTCGATTTCTGCGTGGCGCGCCTTTTAAATTCCGGATTTGGGCAGGTGTTTTTGTTCTAAATGGCGCGCAACAATAACAGAGTTTGCAAAAACGCAGAAAAAGACGGCCACAGCAGTGCTGAAGAAATTGTGGACATTGGTACTGTTGATCGCTGCTAAGCATGGTAACATTTCCAATATGCTCATTCATCTGTCTTCATAAGAAAAGAAGCTAAACTGGCCAGAAACACTCACACATTTATAATGCGATACTTCACTTCTTTCAACTCCGTTAACTTTCCCTATAAAGCAAACTACATCAATGTCTGCAAGAAATTATTTGCTCACGTGATTATGATGTGATGCTAGCCACAAAAGCTGGTACCTATGCAGAGTTGAAGCTTCGCATTTTCTCAAGAATCAGCCCAAAATTTAAAAAAAGCATAATAAAATGTCTTAAATTTAAATCGTCATTGTAAGTTCATACCTAAATCAACAGTTAATTGTCAGTAATCTCCAAAATCAGAGCGTGACAGACTGACCGACAGACAGACCGACAGGCAGACAGGATGACTACTATAACCCTCTCATGCATGAGCGCTGAGGGTTAATCACCATCATTTGCAGACCAACACAACCCACATACCCTATTATATACATTACATACATAGCTCAATGTCCTTAGACCACAATTCATTGTAATTAAATGCATTATGAAAGCTGACTGAAATTTAAACCTTTGTGGGTCATGATCATTGATCATACTTGTGAGTAAAAATAGCCTCAAATAAATCACATACATACCTAGGTACACCTCCTGACACATCTCACTTCAAGAATTGAATTGTGTAGTGGAGAAAATGAAGTTACAGTGTCAACTTCACAAAACAAATTACAGCTGCTCAGGTTTTCCAGGTACAAGCCACCACATCTAACCACATACAACCACATACATCATATACAGCTCAGAATGAACTCTGTAACACAATGCATACACACATGCACAACTATTGAAGGTGTAAAAACATCAGTGTACCAAAAAAATAATAATAAAACTTGAACTTGACAACAGACCTATGGAATGAAGTCTTGGTTTATTTTTAGGCCAAACAAACTTGTTTCTCATCTGCACTTCCTGGGTGATACAGCCACTTCAAAATTTATTATGCAGGTCAAGCCCACTGCTTTAACCACACCCCTACTACCTCATACTTGTTATATACCATTTCAATATTTTTCCTATAGGTCAACTACATTATCGCAATTTCCAATATAGTTGATGAGAAACAAGAAATGTGGTTTCAATTCACACTATAATTTAGTACACTACCAGGCCAGCTATAAAACGTGGTCCATTGCACAAATGAAGACATGCATCTAAAGGAAGGTGAGTGGCTACAACTTGTGAAGAATAAAAGTGATCTATATCAAAAATTGTAAACACTATTCCTAAAGAATATTTCAAAGTTATGTAATACACAATCACAAAATTAAAAAAAAATCGGAAGTCTACACTACAATACAGGCTTCCATACTTACAGCAGCTTGCAAGTGGTTTTTTCCTTCATTTTTCTTCTTTTCTTAATACTTATAGCAGATACACGGTAGAATAAGACCATCTTGGTATCTGGCAAAACTAAATAAAAATAGTTATTCTTATTACTAATGTTTAACTGGCTAGTCAATAATTCAGTCGCTATATGGAGTAAATCATCAGATATTTCTGTGATCTTAATTTTTTCAAAGCTTCTATTACAGTCTAAATTCTACCTGATCATTTAAACCTGGTTCTGTTAGAAATAATGCAAAACAAAATATTAAAGTTTACTTTAGCATCCTTAAGCTCTACTACACTTCAATATCTCTTGAGTGGGATAGAACTAGATAGGTTCCACTTAGTGTCCTAAATTACTATTTTTAAGAAACATTTCATGTTGTGTGTGTGTGGTCCTATAAAATGAGACCACACACACGATACACATAATTAAACGTAAGTGCAACTAGAAAACTAAACACTACTAATCTCTTAGCTACATCACCTAATCAAATAATAAAGAAAGCTCAGGGTACCAAATTTTACTATTATTAGCAAGAGCCAAAGTAACACTAATGCTCGTACAGTCACTAGTCTCACAAGAGCTAGTATGTACGCAGTTTCAAACTCCCCCCCCCCCAAAAAAAAACAACAACCTCTAACCTTCTTCTAGCGTTGCTATCGCAGTCTCTTTCATATTCACCGGACACTAGCTGCTAACTCCATCTAGAGCGCACACGGTAGCATGGCCAATTTCAGAAGGCGTGGACTGTTGCTATAGTTACAGTTACTTAAAAAACAATCGGAAAGTTCACTGATTTTCGTAAGTGGGACAGTATTAAGCTCGTCAGTTATTTTAGGGGGTGGGGGGTGGGGGAAACTGTGAGACTGCAGATTGCCCTCTCTCAAGATTAAGCATCTTTAAAGTGTTCTGATAAACCTGTCAACATTCAGTTGATTATCTGTATAAATATTCATGCAAATGTTTCCTCTTGGGACTCATGGGCTGAGCTGCAAGTTCAGTGTAGGCAGACAATGATATCATCCACCTCGCTCTGTCAGCAGCTAAAGTCCCCTCCAGATTGAAACCTCCTGGCTTTCCAGATCCGATGGTAAATGACCGGATTGCATGACTTTAGTGCCATGGAGTGCTGGAAAACCTTTTGTATAGAATGATGCCACCTGTCCAGACACTCTTACAGGAGTCATGTCACCAGATATGCATGTTGTGTGGCTGCTTTTGCATAAGACAAGAAGTCCAGGGGAAGGGGGGGGAGCACTAGGCAGATGTGTCTCTGGCAACTTATGTGGTACTAGCTACTTCCTTCAGAAACTCTCAGTGGCAGTTCAGCTGGGAATGCCACAGCCACTTTGGTTTGTGCCTGTCTATCCTTGGATTTTTAATAATTAAAAAATGGTTATTATTATTATTATTATTATTATTATTTATTATTGATAATTGTTACTCATGTTAGCTTCTTAAATAAAGTTACAAGTTTGTTCGATATCGTTTTTAGTGATTGATATATTGAAAGTTTTAGAGCTCTACTGACCAGACTTCTGAGTTGACTATTCTGCATGCCTCAAGTGATCGTGAGTTCAACTAAAACATTTGCTACTCACATGACAAGCAGTACTTTTAATTGCATTACCTAAGATGTTACTTTCAAAAAATGATGGATATGAAAGTCACCTTGAACACCATGTCACTTCTCCAAACTGAACTTATGCTATGATGCAAATTGTGCTGTATCCACAGTTACACCACACTAAAGGCTACATGCCCGAGTATGACTCCTAAAGAAAGTAGGTTGGTCTTTGTATACTATATGTTATTATCCCTTACCAAGGCCATCGACTTGGGGCCCAGCACTCCCATGGTCTCGATTGCAAGTGGAGAAAAGAAATGTCTGGGTGGAAGGCTACTATATTTATTTTATTTTCTCTCCTCTGCTGCGGCAGCCACTCTCCCTGGTGCTGGGGTAGCATCAGTTCTATAGGATGGTGCGAAGGTGTCTGGGCAAGTCGCGTCCCATACCAGCAAACGACCTGATTTCCAAGGTGCCAGGGTCACACCATCTGGTCTCCTGCCATCTGACCTGACCTGGCGGCTCCAGTCGAGTATGACATTGATGTCTTCCTTCACTTTAACTATTACTGAGCAGTGCTAACATTGGTGTGGTCCACATATTGAGGTCCCTAGACGAAGTCCCACTGTCACCCGCACTGTCTATTATTCATACATCTCATTCCAAGATATCAGTATTATAACTTAATAAATCTCTCACCTGCACGTATGTTACAACGGAATTTTAAATGAGTTGAGTTAGTGTTTCCAATAAAGTGGAGGAATCTAGGAGTTGAACTATTCTAAACCTATATGGTCCCTTCACTGGTCGCAGCGTAGGGTATGTTATTATTACTAGAATTTCGCTGGGGCTGCACTTCAGTGCTCTTCTTTACATTTGATAAAGTTATAGCAACCGCCATAGCGTATCAGTCTCAGTATAGTAGAAATCAAATTAAAGACATGAAACCAAATTGATGATTGTGAGTTCAAAAAGAAGTGTACAAATGAAGTGGGATATGATAGAATGCATGACAACAGGTGTAAATTAACAAGTTAAACTGGAATGTTCATGGCGTCTTTTCCAGTCATCTTGAGGGGAGGGGGGGGGAAGTTCATCCTTGGTCTGGAAGATCCGTTAGCAAGAGTGGCTTTTTATGGGCACATGTACATCTATATAGTTGAGCAGCAGTCTTCCTCCTCTGCTCTTCCTTCTCCAGCCCTCTCTTTGCCTCATTCTCCAGCCTTGCTGTTCACTTTCCCCTCTAGCTACTCCTGTCCTGTGCGGTCATATACCACATCTACTCTCTCTATTCAAATCGCGTCCTGTCCCTCCATCATCTTGGACCATGAGCTTGCCTTTGCACCAGCACACACACACACACACACACACACACACAGACAAAATAAAAAGTATGTATATATCCTTTTGGTGGATCATAAAAATTTGACATCACAATTATAAATACTCAGATATGTACTAGAACACCTGTTACACTAAAAATATCCATCTATTAATATTTAGAATAAAGGTGACCTTTGATCATTGAGACCACCTACCTTGGTGATGACATGAGATTGACAGTTCGATTGAAACCAAGCGAGGTTTTGGTTATTTAACAGGTGAGCACCGGTTGCGAGTGCTACAGCTTTTTTTTTTTTTTTACGTCTGCTACAGTTGATACACAATAACTCAGCAAATGCAATTAAGTGGACTGATAGGAACGGTTACAAAAAAAAATTGTAAAGATTGTCACATTAACCTAGAAAATAATATGCTAGATAAGGTGTAATTGTACAGACTCATTTCATGACTACAACTGTGTTCGTTACCTTTACCACAACCATAGTCTTGCCTTAGTTGAAAAACAATAGAAATAATATTTCACTGCCCATGCAATGTGCTTAAAAGGACCTCTGCATGAGGTGGAATAGCTGTGGTGAAGAGTTGCCAATGATTGAGTACGTGTCACTATAATCGTCAATAGCAGTCTTAAATGAGTGTGAGACTCTCTGCATGTTGATTCCAAAATTACTGCTGCCTAACTATCAGCTATTTGGCCCAGGCAGTAACAACAGACACAAAATTCAAATGAAAATAAGTCAGCCTGCTCATGAAATGTCTCATCACATCACACTTGCTCATGTAACAATTATTATATGTGTGTGTACTGTATGTCCGTAAG
>WLWD01004043.1_pt1 | contig 21568 bp, 14 predicted proteins | sample 6712731 | NCBI WGS metagenome assembly WLWD01 (sample SAMN12718690, study PRJNA576275) | sponge metagenome | isolation source: marine sponge | host: Mycale hentscheli | place: New Zealand: South Island, Marlborough, Capsize Point | collected 2014-11-01
ATTTCTAAAGTGAATCCACCAATGCTCACCTGGCCCTACAGTGAGAGCTGTACCTGGGCCAGGATTAGGGCCATGCTTAACATGTCCCCACAGGGCAGAAACCATGTCTTCATTATTCCTCTGTTTGCGCTTCTTTTTTTTTTTTTTTTTTCGACCATCCTATGAAAATAATTAACAGCTATAGCATAAACCCTTAGGTAATGACTAATTAAAACTCTGTAGCGCGAGTCTACCCATAACTAGTGTTGTTTTAGTTAACTAAAACTAAAACCAAAACCCCTTAGTTTTGGGGTATTTTACTTTTGGTAAGAATAACTAAAACTAAGCTATAGAGAACATGAAAAAACTAGAACTAATTATTTTAGAATACAGTAAATTCAATAATAACTAAAACTACCAGTAGAGTGGATGACAAAAACTAAACTAAGCAATTTTATTGTAAACAATTCACCTTGAATTATGTCATTATTAAATGAAAATATAAATTCCCATCAAGTAACTATTCTCTAAACTACATAACAAATACCATATGTACTTTATTAATAATACCCAAGTTTTCACAGAAATATGCCATTTTTTAAGTTCTTTGGGAAAACTACATGAACGGAGTCTCATTATTGCAGAATTTGAGAGGCAACATAAATTAACTAAAACTAAGACAATTGATAGTATAACTAACTAAATCTTCTACATGGTATTGAAGAAAAACTAAAAACTAACTAAATCTTCAGGGAGAATTTGGGGAAAAAACTAAAACTAACTAAGCATTCAAGATATTTTTTTAGTATGAATAACTAAAACTAAGAAAGTCTGGAATCGCTAAACCAAAACAACACTGCCCATAACCTACCTCTCAGCAAAGTCAGGAGTCTATATTGCCCAAACCACAAACAAGTGAGTAAAGTAACTGTTCCCCACAAATCCTTTTTCTCACTCCTTTGCACTCTCACACACAACTATTAAGGTGTCCAAATGAAGCACACTCCATATGCCTACTTTTGTGCATGACACTAAATTTCCAGGGCAACGACTAAAGAATAAACAAGTGTTTGACGATAATGGGGTACTGTACTCGACTGGCGATAACGGCGAGTTGACGCTAAATACATTAGAAACAGGATCATTTTTCAACCGTGACATAGAATATGGAATCTGGGACTTTATGGTGCCTACTGTGTAGACTCGTAAAGCTGTCGTGTACATATATTTAACTATTTAGCTGAACAGCTAACTGTAGAAGAGAAATATAGTACACTTATTTTTAACTAATTAGCTGAACAGCTAACTATAGAAGAGAAATATAGTACACTTATTTTTAACTAATTAGCTGAACAGCTAACTATAGAAGAGAAGTGGCTGTTTACATACACTATGTGAAGGTAATTGGGATGTACAAATCCAGAACTATGTTCACGCCAGTTATTAACATTATTTTTATTGTGGATGATGGTTTAAATTTTTTTGTTAATTGTTTTGTGTTTGTTTTTATTAGGGATTTGTTGTCACCCATGTCCCAGCCTTTGTAGTGGACTATGTCATGAAGAAGATTGGCGATTCTGATAGGGCAAGGTACTTTCGCAAACAACAAAGACTGAAGAAGAAAGAATAAAAGAAACTGAACTTACCAATGGGTTTTATTATTGGGTATTACTTATTCCAGTGGTTGCTAATTTTCCTTTTGTAAAACTCTTATTATTGTTGTAGTTTTTTTTTTGTTGTTGTTGTTGTTTTCCTATCTTTTTTCTTTCTCTGCTCAGATGTACTGTGTAAATCTGAAATATTATGTAAAATCTGTACACATTATTAATGATTGCAGGTACAGTTTGAGACATAAAAGTGCCAGTGTTCTAGGCAGAGCAGATTTAGTGTTTCAAAAATAATTGCTTTAAAGCATTCTTGAAGTTTTGTTAGTTGAGAGTATTTTTTTTTTAGATGTACTCTAGCTCCTTTTCAGTAGTATTGTTTTGGTAAAATTAATTTTAGTTGCACCTAAAACATTTTAATTAACTAACCAGAATTAAATTTCACATAAGATGATAATAAATATGATCATAGAGCTGATGAATAATAACTAAGACTAAAATTAAAACTAAAAATATAGCTGACCATTTTCAGTGACATCGCTGAAAGAAGACAAATGACCAGAGGCTAGTCCCAGGAAGTAAATCCCTTTACCCAATCATTTCTTCGTAGCATGCACGAGTAAACTGTTTGGCTATTGGACAGCGCAGTTTGCAGTTGCTCATCAACTAGCTACATATCTTATCAAAAACAACTAAAAACTAAAATGAAAAATTGAAATACTAAAACTAGAATTGAAATGAGTACATTGGAAAAACTAAAACAAAAATTGTAGTCTTTGTTAACGAAAACTAAAATTAATCTTGAAATAATATTTTAATGATAATTATGTAATGTTCAACCAAAACATTACTTTAAGAGGCTATTTTTTTTTTTCCTTCAAAATTTAAAATTTGCCATCACTTGAGATTAGGATCAGCCGAACGCCACACACCATGCTAGTCTTCGTTGAACATTTTAGTTTTAGTCATAGTTATATTAATATTATATGTAGGAGCACTGCTGGAAATTACCGCAATCTACTTGTTTGCTGACGGTGCAAACACAATTTACTCTATGTCGGTTGACCCTAGTCTCGAGAGACTTGGTTGACCCTGCATAGCGATTGGAAAAGGGTCTGGTTACGCTAGGCTATGCTTTTCTCATTCTAACAGAGTTTCCTAATCCGCTATGGACTGTATCACCGATTTGTTCTTCTCTGAGAAGTACTGCTGGTTTTTAGGCGAGTATTTTTTTCAAAGTATAAGGCGTTTTCGGGAGAGGGCGTGTTAGTTTAGTCTCGCAAGCCAGAGACCCTTCGTGGGGAGGGGAGTCTGGCTTGCGAGACTAGTGTTAGTTGTTGTGTGTCTACACAATAAAAAGCCTTTCAATAATATTAGCATGTGGCAGAAGATAAAGTCGAGTGATTGCCAAGCAAATTAGCTACTTTGACTATAATATTTATGAGCAATTATGTTGGTTTGGTCTTCTCTGTGTCCATTTTTATGCCGGCCAGCAAGTGAGTACTAGCTACTTACTAGTATACTCCTTTATTCAGTAAGCTGAAGTAATGTTTAATGTATATTAGTCTACTAGTTGATTATATTGCAGTAGAACATATGCACTAAGCTGTTGGTTGACCACTAATGTGGGTCTCAATGGAGTAATGACTTTTTTTATAGGATACCCAATCTCTTAATTATCCAAACACATTGGGACCTAGAAATGTTTGGATAACTGAAATATTCAGATAACTGAAAATTATAGAAAATATATGATCAAACACTAAAGGGGCGTGGGAACACTTTCTCTATAAATTAGCTTTTGGTAACTGTCAAGAATATTGGATAAGTTCTATTAGTTCAGCTAACTGTCATACATTCAACATGCATGTACTTGCTTGAAGAGATTAATACATGTGCATGTTGGGCACGGGAGGATTTAAGTGATGTGATGCAAGTTAATTATATTCCAGTTTGATTGCTATAGCTATATAATGCATTAGTCTGTCAGTAGCGAGGGCAACGATGCATGTATTCAGGAATGATTCATTGGCTGAGCTCGGTAGGTAAATGGTCATCAGTAACGACTATAAAGTGCCACGGTATGGTTGGGTGCTAGCTTGCTAGTATTGAGTAAATACTTAAATAATAGTATGTCGCGTGAATTGCCCATTAAAGAAAAATGTATGGGAAAAAATCGCTGTTCAATAGAAGTCACAGTGAAAGTGAAATTCCATGTAACTAAGTGAAGTACAATGGTAGCTAAGTGCCACGGTAGCTAAGTGAAATATTATGGGTAACTGCGCATGTGTGCAGCTCTAGCCTCGGAAATGTACAGTTCAAGTAGTGTCTAGCTAGAGACAATGTTATTCTTTAGTGCAGAAGTTCTACTCGTATTAGAAGGAATTTTTCAACAGACTAGGTCCATAGGTTGACAATGAAGTTTCAGAGGAAGCTAATCCTCCAATACGGAGATAGGGAGTGAATGATACAGTGTAGCTACAGTGCAAAATGATTTAAAAAAAGTTGGCCTACTATTAGTGAGTGATAGCATGAGTAATTCGTACTATTAGGGATCAATAGCACTCGTAAAGCAAATAGCACTCGGCTTTGCCTGGTACTAATTCAATCACTTACTCGTGCTATTCATCCGAATAGTACAGGTTACCCATGCTATCACTCATACACATTTATTATTCACTATATAGCCCCTTCTTTACCATTTTTCCCATTTTTAAGTTATATAATTGGAATGTGTGACATATTTGTGTTTGTGTAGGATCTGGGCATAGGCCGGGCCAACCTCCTGAAGTATGGCAAGTGGGCAGGTACGTAATGATGTATTCATACTGAGTGAGTGAATGTGATATTCGGTACGTATGACACTGCCTGAAATGTGTCCATTGATAACCAAAACAAAATCGTAAATTAGTGTATAATGTGTTGATAACTAGTTTGTTAACCTCTACAGCCTTGTAAATTATTTGTTAACTATAACTAGTGATGTGCTTGAGCACAAATGGCGAGCGAGCCTAAAGACTATACTATTTTTATATGAATGATTTTGACTTCTAACACTGAAGCTTGCGCAACATGAACGAAACAACCGCAGGGTACGGGGGTTCCCGATGCAGTCGTGTTGCGACGGGCAGGTTTTAGAGCAACGCCGATTACACATTCTAAAGGGATTTCAGTGCCCATAGTAAAAAACTCTCTGCAAAGCTTGAATTGCAGGGAAAAAACAGCAACCAAAAAACCAATACACGTTATTTAAAAGTTTTTTGGTGATATTCTTTAGCTAAGTAGTGTTGTAACACACAATGCTTGACACAACTGGACATGCACCTACACAGACTTACCTTCGCAGTAGTCTAGTGGACAATGTATTTTCAAGTAAATACTGTTGCGCACGGCTTATAACCATGACAAAGAGCGCATTGACTTACCACCGCCACTAACTCGAATAGAAATGGAAGTCCCTAAGTTTTCAAGTTTTAACTGCACCCGCAAAAGAATTCAAAACTGTAAACAATTCAATTTCTAGGGTGATACGGGTACTGATCGATAAACCAGAGGATTCTGTTTAGTGCAATTTTGGACGGGGTCGACCACATAACTAACACAAAAACGGAGGGTCAAAGTACAAAATGACATACATACGTCCATACATATATACAAATAAATAAATAAATAAATAAACATCCCCGATTTTCGATTGTGTTATCCCTGTAAGTGTCTCGCTCGCTCGCCAATTACCAAGACAGTTTACTGATTTTGTTATGGTTGTAAACGGACACTTTTCACCCTGTGGACTGTGTGGTGTTTGAGTATGTATGTATGTATGTATGTATGTATGTATGTGTGTATGTGTGTATGTATGTGTGTATGTGTGTATGTATGTGTGTATGTATGTGTGTGTGTATGTATGTATGTATGTATGTATGTATGTATGTATGTGTGTATGTATGTAAGTATGTGTGTATGTATGTATGTATGTGTGTATGTATGTATATGTGTGTATGTATGTATGTACAAGTGTGTGTGTGTGCATGTGTGTATGTGTGTTATATAGTAGAAGTTGACCCTGGCACTATTATTTGTGAGTGTTTTTCAACTAAATCCATCACAGTAGTCATAATACCTTGTTTTGTTGTACAGTACATAGTTGTTGGTGTTGTTGAGTTTTTGTATTTTTGTTTTTTCTCAAATATGTTTTTGTCATGTGCCGTTTCTATTAGCTACACATGTTGTAGTAGTAACTTCTGAGTTACATACAGTTCATACTATGTGTTCAGATATCGAATTGGTGCTGGGGTGGTTTGGTAGATTGTGTAACAGTGGTAATTTAAAGAGTGATAGTTCTTTGTGTTTTTTTTTGTTTTTTTGCAAGTTAAATCTTTAACTATTTGTCCATTCTTTGTCAATTGCTGACTCTGTGACTGACACAAAAAGTTAGGATGGTACCTGACATTAGCTAGAGTCTCTTGTTTTTTGTGTGTAGTTGTAAAAAAAATGGTTTGCCACAGAAGCACCAACAGTTAACTTTAAGAACTGGTATATAGGTCTGGAGGAGTTGGTTCTGGGGGTGGTTTGGTAGATTGTGAAACAGTGGTAATTTAAAGAGTGATAGTTCTTTGTGTGGTAGGTCAGAAGCTGTGGGAAGTCTCATCTTATTCTTACTATCTCTTCAGTACTACGTATGTATGTTCTTAAAATTTATTATTTTCTAATGAGTGCCTTATTGATACATGGGTAGCAGAGTTAAGGAATTAATGAAGCGTCTTCATCCACATATACACATAAAAGGCAATAGCTGACTATCTTTATGTGGTAATATTGTGTATGTGTGTGTGTTGTAGTTATGACTGGCGCATCTGGGGGCATAGGGTGTAGCTACGCATTAGAGGTGAGTCCAGAGTCACAACATGCATGTTAGTATGTTGATTGATGTCGGTAGTTGCGCAATTTACTCTCAGTGTGTATGTATGTATGTATGTGCGTATAGACAGCTCCCTCTACACATATGCTTATCCACTGCTTGATATGAACGTTTTCACTATTAGGGGGGGGGGGGGGGGGGGGGGGATGAAGGGGTACTAGCTTTAGAGGGTGGGGCTATATACTTTGAGATGAGAGAGTGCACGCGTGCAGTAATTTACAAACGGATTAAGCAAAAGAGCAAATTATCTATATTTTAGTGCTTTTAACAATAAGAATACGGGCAATATCTAGACCGTCGCCCACTGCTGCTTATTCATATTTGGATGCTATTGGACAGGCACTCAGTTGGATTATTGGAGACTTTTTATACATAATGTCAACCTTTCATTTTAATTAATTATAGCTTAATTGAGGAAGCTTTTGTGGGGAATGGGGAGGGGGAGCGGAAGTCTTATTACAATATACATACTGTACGGAATTGTAGTAGTAGTAGTAGTAGTAGTAGTAGTAGTAGTAGTAGTAGTAGTAGTAGTAGTAGTAGTAGTAGTAGTAGTAGTAGTAGTAGTAGTAGTAGTAGTAAAAGTAGTAGTAGTAGTAGTAAATAATAACATTATTATTATGCCTGGACGAGCATTGTTTAGAAGTTTTATTTGTGACTTGCCATCTTGCTATCAATTCATTTACTTAACTTGTTTGTTTGCATACTTATAATACTATTCATGAGTTCATCAATATTGTGACTCATCTATATACAATGTCAGGTCAGGAGAGACTTCATTAATACGAGACAAACTGGAGAAAGTGGCAGAGGAAGTCAAGGAGAAATATGGCAGAAAGACTCGAGTCATTCCTGTCGACTTCTCTACCTCTGGACTCGACATATACGACAACATAGCCAAGGAACTCAGCGACCTGGATGTGGGCGTGTTAGGTGAGCAATAATTAGAATTGTGTACATGTTACTGCAGTATGGGTTCAGTGATGTGCAGTAGACTGTATAAAAATCTTTGTGACAGTGTCGCGAGCACGTCACGAATGATTTGTGATTCGTTATCAATACTACTGGTTTACAGTACGTATTATATAAGCACCCACAGCAAGGTTTTACAATAGCTTTCAAATGACACAATATCAAGATACTTACTTTTGTGATGATCTATTCAATATTTTCTACAAAAGCTATAAATTACTAACATATCATACATATTTCCAGTGATGTGGTCACATAATGTTTAGTTTAAAAGTTTGTTGTTGTTGTTGTTTCAGATGAGACTTGGAAAGTTAATTACGACATTCCTTTAATGTAACTCAAATTCCTGTTTCTTCTTCTCCCCCATACTGATACATTCCTTTTATCTTTCTTGTCAGGGCCAGTGCTATCACTCACAGCTTTCTGTCTCATCTTTTTGGGTTGTTGCCCCCATATGGAATTGTTTGTATATTTAAGAAGCTCTCTATTTCATCCTGGAGCTAACGCATTGCTGCATTCTTAGCTAGCTACAGTAGTTATAAGGCTAACCGACCAACCTTGCAGACATTTCAGGAGTGAGTGTGTGACTTTTGTTGTTTAAATATTTTCTGCTGTACCATGTGACTCTCCGCCATAGCACTAGACTGGTGGTATCCACTGCAAACTTGTATGTTGTACTTCATTTCTTACTTTATGTCTGTGTTACTGATACTTCATGCTTCATGGGTGTGGTTAAAAGCTGTGGATATGATAATAGCTTTCAAACTCAAATACTCTCTAGAGCCATTGTGGTGAGATGTCCCTGACTCCTGTACCCTTTTCTCCCTACTTATCTTGACCACACCGGATATAACAGCCATTGTGGTGAATGTCTCATCCAGAGTCTATTTACTGACTTACTATTTTATCTGTAACTTTAAAGGGTTGTCTGCACATATGCATCAATCACTATTCAGCGGTTTGTGTGGTGGATGACACCTGATAATATTTACATTGGCCAATGGAAAATTTATGCTTAGAAGAAAATAATTTAATTCATGAAAAATAAGACTGCAAGAGATGCACTTTAAATTTGTTCGTTTTATTTATTTATTATTTTTTTTGTGTGTGGCATTTGTCTTGATTGAAAAATGTAATTATGCTGTGGATATGCATATCAAAGATTTTGCTAATATTTTATTCAAAATTCTTGGACAAAGCAATGAAATTGAAAGTTTTTAAATTGTTTATTGTAAATTAATCCGAGTTCCAGAGACATAATTTCCACATTGATTATGCTTCTTTGTGCGTCTCTTCCAATCTTCATGCCTGCTTAGAGAACATGGATCATTTTTAGTAAAGCCCTCTATCTACTTGGTCCTCCATAAATCTCTTTCCTTGCTCAACTTAACCTTAAACACTCATTTGTACTGTCTGCCCTAAGGGAGTTCTCTAGCAAATGGTGTATTCAACATTACTTGTTGTAAGTCTTACCTCACTACTGGAATGGATCTGTACTCGTTTAATTGAATTGTACATCGGTACGGCCTAAGCCAGATGGGTACCAATGCTTGTGTGTGTACGTATGTGTGTGTGTTTCTCACAGTCAGGTGATCTATTGTATGTATGTGGTAGTGTGTGTTGTGTGAGTTACGCAATGATATTGGTTGGGGAGTTTGTGGGTGTGTATGATCATGTGATTTAAGTGTGTGTGTGTGTGTGTGCTTGCAGTGAACAATGTGGGTGTGGCCTACGTGTATCCAGATGTATTAGGAAATGTCAAGGCTGATGTAAGTCTCTCTGTTTTCCTTTTTCTTTTTTTTTTACTTTGTTTTGAGTGGGTGTGTGTTTGTGCTGTGTGCATGTGTTTGTATGTTTGTGTGTTTCTGTGCATGTGTTGTGTGTATGTTTGTTTGTGTGTGTGTGTGTGGTTCACAGTGGTTGTACAACATCACCCATGTCAACAGCCATCCAGTGGTACAGGTGAGTTGGTTAATGCAATGGTCTCAGATGTGCTTGAAATAAATTTAAATGTCACCTTTTTAAAGTTATAAGTTAAGATGTTCCATTAACACGTATACGTTTCCATGTAGATGGTAGCGTAAGACCCTAACCATCAAAAGTATATTTTAGCATGTAGGTTCCATACTTCCATATTTTTGGTATTTGTTGAGCGAGCGAGACACTATCAGGGACAACTCAATTGAAAATCGGGATATTTATTTATATGTTTGGGCGTACATATGTCATTTTGTACTTTGACCCTGGTGTTTTTGTTTGCTCTGGTGGTCGATCCCGTCCCAGACTTCACTAAACAGATCCTTCTGGTTATCGATCTTTACATGTATCGTACAAGAAAATTGAATTATTCACGCTTTGAATTCTTTTGCGACAATTTGAACTTACAAACTTACAGATTTCATTTTTTATTTGAATGAGTGGTGGTGGTTAGTTAATGAGCTTTTTGTCATAGCTATACGCCCGATGCAACTTTGTTGTTTTCACTTGAAAATCCATTGTCCAATAGTGTAGCAACTAAGGTAAGTCTTGTGTTGGTATGTCCAGTGAACAAGTGTGTTTGTGTGTATGTATGTGTGTGTGTGTGCGTGCGTGTTACAACTTTAAAACTCTATTGTTTTTTGTAGCTAGAGTATAGAAAGTTAGAATACATCACAACACAACACTAGCTTTATGTAAATCTGACTAGGGAAGTTCGCTCGCTCTCTGTGCTCAAGCACACCACTAGTTGGTAAATAATCTGGCCTGTCTGACTGGGCGTGGCTGTTCCTGGTAGGAACATCGACCATGATAATCGAGTTCGCCTAATAGCAAGGATTTTGAGGGGGTGTTTTGGCCCTCCTGAAAATTGTTATAAATTATTATGAAGACCTTTACCTCCATGTTTTTTTGTTGTTTTTTTATGAAAATGGAAATGACAAGCTCACCTAGATTTTCCAAAATGTTCATTTACAGAAATAAAATGCCCTGCCTATCGTGTGATTAGATTTGACCTCCCTGAAATACAAAGTGAGCTAATTTTGGCTGTCAGAACGAGAAAATTTGCTATTATTACAATTATTTCAGCCGAGAATGACTGAATTATTTAAATAATTTCCATTTTTAACTTTCTCATACGAAGTACGCATTTTATTGTAATTAAAATAAGCCAAAATAGTTCTTTTAGCATCTCGAGACAGTATACTTTGTTATGTATTCTGTCTTGTATTACTAGATGTGTCACGTCATCGTGCCCATGATGGAGAAGCAAGGGGGCGGGTATGTCGTCAATGTGTCGTCTGCAGCTTCCATCGCCATTTCCTCAGCTTTTTGTCTACAGTTCCACTAAGGTAAAGGGTCGTCAGCAAATGTGCAACTTGCATGCCTTGCGTATTCTACATCTAGGATGAAATGCAGCTGCATGGATTACCTTAATCAGTGTGTCTGTATAACTACTTGTTCATTGATTAATTGGAGTTGATGGGATAATTTGAGAGGGAGACTACTTACTACTTGCAGTATATAGTTCAATTGAGATGTGTTCTATAATTTTATGTACAGATTTTTTTTTGTGTGTTACCTTTAAAAGGATAAAGCGTAAGGCACTTGCAACATACTATTGGTTGTTGTTTTTTTATATAGCTACAGTAGGGGTAAAAAAAAAGTTCCCATAACGACCAGACTAGAAGGGTTCTGCCCCTAACCGTAAAAAAGACAGACTCAGAAAGGTCGCTAGAGAAAAAAGTCGCAGTAAAAGGTCGCCCCTACTGTATTTTCCGTGATGTGGTTGACATTTTTGTACTCAATGATTTACTTGTCTGTTTCATAGCCTATTTTTCTTTGCTTATGCTGAGTCTGCTAATTACTGAGTTATTGTTAAGTATTTCTTGTTGTTATTTGTTGTTGTTTTGTGTTTTCAACATACATGTACACACATGCATTCATGTAGATATTTGTGAACTACATTTCTGAAGGGCTACGGAAGGAATATGCTAAGAAAGGCATCTCAGTGCAGGTATGGTGTGTTTGTATGTGTGTTTGCATGGTCTCAGGGTCAAGATTGTAATGTACTACTACTATAGTGGCGGTAGAATGCCAAGGAGAGAATAGTTCACCAAGTATGGTTATTAATTAAAGTAATAAATAATAGTTCATGTAATACAGCAAGTAGCTGACCACAAAGATAAAAATAGTAAGAATGACAAAAAAAGGTAACTAAGAAACATTAAAACGGAAAACGGACTTGAACATCGCCGATCGGCGAACATCGACGATTAACGCCGGGTACAAGGCGCAAGTGCAAAGGTAAAGACTAAAATGAAATAGTTTGTGTAGGACTTCTTTCCTCATTCGGCTTGAACAACTACAAAGCAAAAACGAAAAAAAAAAAAAAAAAAAAAAAAAGACAAACAATGTGTTGTGATGTTGTATTACTTAAATTGTAACTTCAGGTAGATCATGTGGAGTTTTTACAACTTGGACCATTTTTATGAGTAATAGCACAGGTTACCCGTTCTATCACTCTCTAATAGTAGTCCAGCATGTTTTTAAAAAATCATTTGCACTGTACATAGCTACACTGTATCGTTCACTCACTATCTCTGTATTTCAGGATTAGCTTACTCTGAAATTTTGTTTTCAACCGATAGCTACTCCTAATCAGTTGAAATTTTTTTGTCTAATATGGGTAGAACTTCTGCAATGTAGAATGTCATTGTCTCCAACTAGAAACTACTTGAACTGTACGTTTCCAAAGCTAAAGCTGCACATGTGCACTTATTCATACTATTTCACTTATTTCCCCATGCAATTTCAATTGAATAGTGATTTTTCCCGTACATGTTTGAATGGGCATTTACGCGTCGTACTATTAAGTTATAGAGTTATGTACTTATCTCAGTATTTCCCTTCAATTATTATAATATATGATTATAGCAAAACGTGTACTTCTGCATATAATTACGTATTTGTTTATGCGTTAGACGGCGACCCCTATGTTCGTGTCTACTGCCATGACCGGCAATATGAGGTCCAGTTTCTTCGTTCGTACGCCCATATCTTACACCAGGGCTGCCGTGGCAACCATTGGGATTCAAAAGAAGACGTTTGGATGTTTCCCTCATGCACTGCAAGTGAGTGTGTGTGTTCTCTGGACTTCGGCAATTATGAATATTTTCCACTTCTAATTTGGTGAAAGTTAAAATGAAAGGTTGTTGTGTTATAAGGAAGGGCCTAGAGATTGTGAACCTCGTTCTCTAGGCTACTGTTTTTGTGTCAAATACATTGACTTGATACCTGCTCATATGTTTGTTAGTTTTTTTCCACTGCACCTTCTATAGTTTTGAGTGTCTGCAGGCTGAGCCTATTATATTATGAGTAATACAAGATGAGCTTTAATCAGAAATTTATCGAAATACTATTGTTTTGTTTATTGAGTGATAGTATAATACATGCATCCCTGGATCTGTACTGGAGTTATAAAGCATAATTTTGAAATCTATGTATTTTCTCAAGTAGTCCGAAAACTATTGTAGCTATGCGCCATAAAAAAGTTCTGAATTTAGTTCAGTAAAACGGTTGCCACACAATATATAATATATATATAATATATATAAAATAAATACAATATGGGTGAGGAATGGTATTCTGTGTACTAAAATACAACCATTCCATTCGCACAGATTACTGATTTAATCTTGTTCAGGCCTAAGGCGTTCAGAGACTTGTATTTAACCTATTATTAAACTATTCATATTCACTTAATCTTTTCCGTGATACTGTCGTGTCTCGCTTCTGAGAAATGTGAAATTGTTCATCCAATGAAATATTCTTCTTTTTTTTTCTTTTTTCTTTTTTTTTGTTAACTGGCTCCTGAGGCAACACTTGTGTTAAAATAGGAGTTGAAGTTATCTAAATTTTGAAACGTTATTTCGTAAGGATTGTAGTTGGGCATTTGTATTCTGCCGATTATTTCTAGATATTGTAGCCGTCACAGATTTAGATTTTTATTGCTGGAGATCTGATTGTTGCTGGCAGAAAGCCTACAAATTGCAAACCTGGCTAGATAGAACGTGGGACTTCAGTCAGCCAGCTAAATTTTAACTTGCTGATGAGGCTGTGGAGAAGTGTGTAGCTAGAAAGTGCAGAAAAGCATGACTGTTTTTTAACATTTTAATAAATAGCGTTGGCCGTTTAGTCCAACAGTACGGAAGTTAATACAGTAGAAAAACTAGCAATGTTTCAACCATGTTAAAATATAGGGAATCCAGAACTTTTTTTAATGGTGCCCACTGTATAGACTTGAAAAGCAGCAGTACACTAGTATTTAACTATTATAGCAGAACAGCTAACTATAGAGGATTAATGGCTGTATACGTGCACTATGTAAAGGTAAATGAGAGGCTGCTAATCCAGGAATATGTCCAAGCGAGCATTTATGACAGTTGTCAACATTTTATTGTGGATAATTATTTGAAGTTTTGTTTGTTTATTGTTGTTGTTTTTGTATGTGTTATTATTAGGGATATATTTTTTCTCGTATCCCTACCTTTGTATTGGATTTGTTCTTGAATAAAACTGGTGATGCTGAAAGGGCAAAGTACTTCCGCAAACAGCAAAGACTGAAGAAGAAAGAATAAACAGCAAAGAAGGAATAAAAGAACTGGGTCTTTAGGTGGTGGTTTTGTAAAACATGCGTAGTATTACTCATTCCAGTGGTTGCATAACTTTCCTTTAGTAAGACTCTCTTGTGTTTGTTATCTCTTTTATTTTTGAACTTTTTTCTTCCTTTTTTTTTTTTTTTTTTTTTTTTTTTTGATGTACTGCATAAATCTGAGATAAACGTGAATTTTTTTTTCCAGATTCTTTTATAGTTGCAGGTTAAACAGCCGGCTGGATATATTTTGTGTTTCAGGCTGTAGTACTAAGTATTTACTAATACTGCGGAAACTCTAATAGTGGACTCCCTAATGTACTGTACAAATTTCCTTTCTTTTGTGGACTTTCCACTCGCCCCCTCCAAAATTTAAAGTTCTTCTTATAACCTCTTAAAGCAAACAACCTCTTATTTGTGAACTGAAAGCCTTGATCTCATATTGCTGTCAATGGAGGTTCTACGGTAACATAGCTGAGAGCAACAGTGATGACACTAATCTCTTGTCCTATTCTTTCACACCTGAATGTGTGGGAGTACTGATAATAAGTGGTTGAAGTAGTACTTTATAAGTATGTGAATGTGTTAGCTACTACATCATTGTTTGTGTGTGTTGCTTTCTATGTATTAATTAATTTCCTAGAACAAACACTTACACATACTTGTATAGTGTTATAAAATGTATACATGCTCTATCTTATAGTAATCTGGTGGTGTCTGCCTGTGTAAAGTAATATGAATTAAGCTGAAATTGAATTGGTAAGGAATCAGCTGATTGGATTGGTAAGGAATCAGCTGAAATGAATTGGTAAGGAATCAGCTGAAATTGAATTGGTAAGGAATCAGCTGAAATTGAATTGGTAAGGAATCATCATTTTCAGTTGGTATGTGTATTCAGCCACAGAATGTTCAAAAAGAGTAGAGTTGAAGTGTAGTTAGTAGTTATTATATACAACTATTTCCCCACTATCATCATCCAATCATTTCTGTTTTTACTTGCTGGCCACACTTTAAGATATGCAAAATCTGAGTTTCTATTCAATGGCTCAAACCTACTGCATATAATTGGTAATGGACTGAACTTACCAATGGACTGAACTTAACACACAAACATTTTTGTCATTATGCTGCTGGTGAACATTTCATCATAATTGTGCCAATGTGTATATGCTCACGTGATTATTATTGATTCTTGTGTATGTATGATTGAGTATGAAATAAAAGAAAGTCTACTAAAAGAGATTATGGTAAAAAAATTTCCTATTTTTTGAAATTATTGGATTAACTGGTGTTCCAAATTAAGCCCTTGCCATGGCATCAAAGTAACTGTGGCTGATTCGGTCTATTTGACAGGTCACACAACTTATTTCCTGATCCATCCCAGGCCATCACACAAAATTCTTGCTAACCTTTTTCATTCTTGTCTCTCCTGGGCGTGAATCATGAGTTCTGGTAAAGTTCTGCTCGATCCACTTCCAGTATGACAACTGACTTTCCCCATGAGCAACCATCATCACTTGATCACTCCAGTTTTCTGCTTCCAGTATTGCCTGAGGTTAACTGGGCCATCCAGTATATGTGAACAATACAGAAGTTGAGAAAAATATTTAGATTGACTCTGGTCCAAAGCCTTTTGGCTGTTGCAGCATGAAATTTACAAAAACATCAACTTCAAAAAGCTAGTTATCACCCTACTGAGCTAGCCTTCAACTTTCCACCAGAATGACTTTTGCTGACTCTGGTAGTTCTGATACAGTATCCCTTAGATGTAAACAGCTCAGCATTGCATCTCAATGCTTATGCTCAGCAAGGTATTCTGTGCCATTTGTTGGCACCGGTGCCTCTAGTATTAATTTTGATAACAAACACAGGAGTGGCACAAAATGCTCTAACACAACATTGGTTTCTGGACACATGCTTGACAGAAATTGGGTCTCACAATCAGTCAACATAGGAATCCCAGAATCACAGATCAAATCATCAGCTACAGTTGATGCAGTACTGTATGAAGAGGAAAGCCCAGATGTCATAGAGACAAATAAATGGCTGTGAAATTAATATTCTTAAAATTATAGTTCTGACATTGTGTAAGTTTGGACCCACACTGTCAAAGCAGGGTCTCTCAATGGGTTCAGTGATGACTGTTTCAGTGAGAGACAGAGGTGCCTTGGCTGGGCTATTCTTAGAATTGACATGTCCTACAACTACTAATGAAGGACTTAATTATATTGTGACATGTCTAGCATATAATTCCTTTGAGGAATAGAATGGGGTTTAGCTCTACCCAGAAGTCTAGAGTCACTGGAGATTACGATCAGCCAAATACCACATGTTAAATGCAGTGTGGTAAAGTGTTAATTCTACGTTTATTATGATGAAATATAGTTTATTGGTCAGATTAGTCAACATCTACTCTATATTATACTCTTATCTATATAATCAATTGGAAGCTTTTAGATTAGCCATACTACGGTGAATATAAATCGGGATGAATAAACATTTGGGTTAATATTTACTGCCAAAATAGCTAATAGAGGGATTTCTAGCTTTTTCCTTCATTAATATAAAATTGTTGCTGTTTATAAGCTATATGGCTAGCTCAGTGGGTGTTACTTATGTTTTATGTTTGACCAGATCACCCCACCTATCCATAATACATAAGTACTAATTCATTGGAGTAATATTCATAGCTAATTATTCTGTCTTGTCATTAAATGAATATACTTATACACTAATACAGTCAGCAAAATCCATGTTCATTGTGTTATAGCAAAGAAGGTGAGATGACAATAGTAACTTTACTTGTCGTTTCTTCAATTCTTGGATTGTCAGCGGGATCGGAGTACGTGAATTTTGACTTCGCTTGGCGCTTTAGTGATAGTAGCGGTAGTACCGTGCATTGCCAAGACAGCGACTTTCCTCACAATCTCAGCGCCGTCCAATGTCGCGGGCTACACAGTAACGGAGCTAAGAATGCTGACGACTGCCGTGACGCTTGTTGCGGAGACGGTGAGTGCTTGGTATGGCAGTACGCAGACAGCCAAGGATGCTGGATGGGCCAGAGCAACGACTGCAACCACAAAGCAAGCATATGGGTAGGAGGTGGAAGAGATTCAGCTATAGTTCCACTTCCAGGGCAAGCCAAAGTTGATTACGACGACAGTAGCTGGGAAATGGTGGATGTTCCTCACGACGGTATCATTAATGGAACATACGACCAAAATGGAGTGGAGAGTCACGCTTACTTGCCTATCAAGTCTTTATGGTATCGCAAACATTTCAATATACCAGATGATTGGAAGGGCCAGTCTATTTGGGTAGAGTTTCAAGGAGTATTCAGAGCCTCTAGAATATACTTCAATGGCCAATTTCTTCTCTATCACGATTCTGGCTACACCACTTTTAATATCCGCCTAGACAATGCAACTACAGTGAATTTTGGTGACTCTGGAAATGTGATTGCTGTAGTGGCCAATGCTGATTCTTCGTATTCAGGATGGTGGTACGAAGGTGGAGGAATATATAGACACACCAGGCTATTTACTACTAGCCACATTCATTTTGTACCCAATAGCGTATACGGTGTTTCTGAGGTAGTCGGTAATATATCCGATCATAGCCCAACGAATACAAGCATGGGACAATATGCTGATGCCGAGTTTTATCCATTAGCAGAAATAACAAATGAGAACTCTGGCACAACCCAAGTGAGGGTAAACTACCAACTATATGATAAAAGCGGGAAAAAAATGGCCGATGTATCTTCAGATACCACTGCTGCGGAGACTGGCAAGTATGCCACCGTTAACATGAGCATTCCTAAAATATCTTCAATCGAGTTATGGAGCATAAACAGACCTTACTTGTATACTTTGGTAGCTCAGCTAATAGATGCATCTAGCAACAACGTTTTGGACAATGTAACTATATCTATTGGAGTCCGCCAGACTCGCTGGGATCCAAAATCAGGATTTTTTCTCAACGAAAAGCATTTTATCTGGAGAGGTTTTAACAACCACAATGATTTCACCGGTGTTGGAGTCGCTTTACCAGATCGCCTTCACCTCTTCAGAGCACAGATGATGCGTGCAGTGGGAGCTAATGCCTGGCGCATGTCTCATAACCCACCCACTCCATATCTTTTGGATGTCTTGGACTCTGTTGGCGTTGTGGTGTGGGATGAAAATCGTCAGTTTGGTGAGAATGATATTTGGATGATGGATCAGAGGGATATGGTAAAAAGAGACAGAAACCATCCAAGTATCATGACATGGTCCTTCTGCAATGAAGGTGGGTGCTCAAGTGGAGATAAAGGAGATGCAGCTGAACAATTTGCCAAGGTATCGAAAGATGCAGATCCATTTCGTCCCATTGCTGCTAACATGAATGGCGATATTGGCAACAGTCTCACTAAAGTAGTGGAGGTGCAGGGATTTTCACACAGGAATGGAGAAGTCTACGATTCTTTCCACAAACAATTACCTGATAAGCCACTCATTGGATCTGAGTGTTGCTCTTGTCGTACACAGAGAGGTGAAGATTTCGCTGACTCTAAGAAACCTGTATTTGGTAGCTTCAATGCAGACTGCAACCAAGCCCAGACTGGTTATGAACTTAATCGAGATTTTGTCGCTGGTTGCATGGTATGGACATTATTTGATTATTATGGTGAGCCTACTCCTTATGGCTGGCCAATGGTATCTTCTTCATTTGGGTCTATAGACCTTGCTGGATTTGCTAAAGCTTCAGCCTATTGGTATCGTGCTTGGTGGTACTACCGAGCAAAGAGCAATACAACTTACAAAGGCTTTGATGTCCCTTTTAATCCTCCATCACTTGTAGATCCTTATGCATCATCTTCTGAAGAAAACACTGAAGATGGCTACATGATACATATTGTACAAAATTGGGAGCCAGCGGATGGCCAAACTAGTCGCACAATACAAGCATACACTAATGCAGAGATGGCTGAGCTTTGGCTTAATGGGAAATCACTCGGTAAAGTGTCTGTCAATTGGCAAGGGTGGGCAGAATGGAGCGGGATTACTTTCTCAGCCGGAAACATCACAGCAAATGCTTTGGATTCCCAGAACCAAGTGAAAGCTGGACACACAGTGTTAACTGCAGGAGCTGCAGTGAAAATCGTAGCAATGATTGATGTTCCAAGCACCAAGACTGGTACAGGATCTATGCTAATGATGGATGGACAGGATGCTGGTATGGTATCAGCGGCCATAGTGGATGCCAACGGAAAAGTCGTTCCGTCGTCTTCTGCTAATGTAACTTTCCGAGTCCTCAGTGGTCCTGGCAGAATTATTGGCGTTGGTAATGGAGATCCATCTTGTCACGAGCCCAATCAGGTTCCATGGAGGAGTGCTTATCACGGACTGGTGCGTGCGATTGTCCAAGTAACAGAGAATCACCCGACTTCTGAACTGCTTTTGAAGAGGCTAATGGAAGTTGATAGAGATGGAGGAAAACGCACACTTGTAGCTCCTGAAGATTCTGCTGCACCCAGTTCAATAGTAGTGGAGGCTTCTTCTGAAGGACTTGGGTCTTCTACAGTTGAGATATCTGTATCTGGCAGTTTGAATAATAACAAGCCAGTGGACATTAGTTCATTGAAGTAAGGCATCTCGGTAGTGAGATGAATGAACTACATACATGTTTTGAGTTACTAATGTATTCTCAGAGACTGCTATAATGTTTTTTTTATGAATAATTGTGTTGATTTTAATAATGATTTAATAAAACTTAATACAATAATGTATCCAGGGTGTAGACACGAATGAAATTTCGGGAATGCTTAAATTAAATATAAAATATTATATAATAATTTTATAGTTTTAACAAACACTTCATCAACTGACATGCGTTTATAGCTGAAGTCCTAAAATTAGAGATACTCAAGCACCCACAACACCCACTAATCCATTGTCTGGGTCAGACCAGACTATAGCACAGCAACTACTTATGCCATCCAATAGTGATCCATCAACCCCAGCTAGCTCTGCAGCGTGAGATTACACCCTCGCTGCAAAAGTGCCAGGATCAAGGCAAGAAAATCGAAAACTAAACTTTGAACTCCACTAGTAATTAACTTGTCTAATAGCTCTTCTCATTACCTACCATTTGTTCACCTTACCTAAGTACTGACCCTTACCACATTATCTTTGTTCTTGTTTTTAAACTCCTCCCTTTCTTACCCAACTCAGTTTTGTGTCACCTCACCTCTACTTAATGTAATCACCCCTTTCCCTAAATTATGTTCCTGTATCTAAAGCTGTTGCCGCGAGAGCTTCTGCTAAACTTTCAATTGACTGCCGCACCTGGCATCTGGTCCTTCGAGTTATCATCACCTTACCATACCCACCGTCAGTAGTGCGGAGTTACGCCCGCACGAACATCCATACTTATGCATACAGTAGGCCAGTACATTAGTGTAGGAACAGGAATAGCCACAGGGGCCATAAGCACCCCACCCCCACCCCTATATCCCTAGTCAGAAATTGGATAAATGATACAGTCATGGTAGACACTGTAAGTAGCAATTTAATTACATTATTTTAAGAAGGAAGGATTATGAGTCCTTATAGTGTAAGATACTCTAATAGACCAGAAACTTAAAAAAAACAACTTTACTAGAGATTATAAGATGAGGTTACAAGATGGCAAGAGATCTTAATGCAGTAAGCAAAACATTAGTAGCTAAGAGCCTGAGGCTCACACATCTATACTATAGGAGATAGCTAGTAAAATCTCTTAAGTGACAGTCTGTAAATAGTTGGCAGTCTCTTTCGTTGTTCTTATATTAATTTGCGGTCTACAATGAAAGTGCAAACACTTATTTATGCCTTTGCAGTTTTACTATTAATAGTTTCTTACCTGATTGCAATGCTAGTTCTTACACTGCCTTTTATATAGCTAGCTACATTGAAAGACAGTAGAGACAATGACTGTGGCTGTACATGGCAGCTAGAGACTATTCTCACAGAGCAAGAGACTGAAGGTCATAATAAGAACAGTAGATTAATGCAAATATTATTAATGTTTAGTACTCATAAGGATTTAGTTAGTGTCATTGAGAAAATGAACAATTTACAGATTCTTACACTTTAATTAAATCCTAATGAGTACCAAAATTAATAGAATTGTATTTATGTAAAATAAATAAGATTATTTAGTCTTACCTTGTATGTACTTCACTCAAACATTGTTGGCTAATGTGAATACAACATATTATAGAGCTCTATATCTATAGCTTGTGGTGGCCAAAGGTAGCTACTTGGAGGTAGTTCTTCATCACAGTGAAATTCCTTTTTATAGCTATACTACTAGTCTCACCCACGCCTGATTTGGTATTAGAATATGTAGATTAAAAGTGAGAGAAGGGAGAGAAATAACACGAGATAGACCATAGCTATCATCTTGCTAGCCAGACCCTTTATCCCTTTGACATCCATTTAG
>WLWD01005374.1_pt1 | contig 21553 bp, 9 predicted proteins | sample 6712731 | NCBI WGS metagenome assembly WLWD01 (sample SAMN12718690, study PRJNA576275) | sponge metagenome | isolation source: marine sponge | host: Mycale hentscheli | place: New Zealand: South Island, Marlborough, Capsize Point | collected 2014-11-01
GGTGACCTAGTGAAGTGGACACATGGTGACCTAGTGAAGTGGACACATGGTGACCTAATGAAGTGGACACATGGTGACCTAATGAAGTGGACACATGGTGACCTAGTGAAGTGGACACATGTTGACCTAATGAAGTGGACACATGGTGACCTAGTGAAGTGGACACATGGTGACCTAGTGAAGTGTACAAATGGTGGCCTAATGAAGTGGACACCATGGTGACCATATGAAGTGGACACATGTTGACCTAATGAAGTGGACACATGGTGACCTAATGAAGTGGACACATGGTGGCCTAATGAAGTGGACACATGGTGGCCTAATGAAGTGGACACATGATGACCTAATGAAGTGGACACATGGTGGCCTAATGAAGTGGACACATGGTGATCTAATGAAGTGGACACATGGTTAATTACACAGTGTCTCCCACCCCCAGTGAAAATCACGCATGAAATCCTGCATGACGGTCCTTTATATTAGGCCATCAAATGGACAATACGATGTCCATTTCATTAATAAAGTAAGGAAAAAAACAACAACAACAAAACAAAACATAAATCAACAACTAAATGTAGGTACAATTCAATTATCATTATTGAGTTTAGGTCACTCACTAGATGGAAAGGACTCTGTGGAGTAAGCAGACAACCCGCCCCACAGTCAAGCAATGGAGACTTTAAAGAGAGCTGATCTGCATGTTAGGCCCTGTAGACATTGTATGGCTCCCTGGACTACAGCTCCATCCCTGTAAGACATATATGCATGTATATGTTGGTAGCAGAGCCAATCACAGGGAAAATGTCACAGCACATCACACAATTAAATAAGGCAATTAATAGGGCATGTGCAGTCCTAATTAATGCCCATCTATATGTGGTACATAGTGGGTTGAGTGTAGCTAGCTATGTATATGCTAAGAAAGGTCACTTTCAATGTAATGGCCAACATCAAATCATTGCATTTCTGCTAGCCCTGTATGTGATGGTTACTTTATTGCCCGATATAATGTGGAAAAGACATCAGAGTTGGGGTCAAAATACTTTATTGCAAATATAGCTCCTTAGCAAATACAGATACTTCATAGTACGTTATACTTGTACAACTGAAGAAGACACTATGTATGTACGTGTAGTGTGAAATCAAGTTCATGTTAACCCAATGATAGAAGGGACTATTAGTTCATCCCAGGTGAGACTTGTAAATTATATTACCTATGTGTGTGCACATTAATAGTACTACGTGCATGCACAGTGCTAGTACTACGTGCGTGCACAGTGCTAGCACTATGTGCGTGCACAGTAATAGTACTACGTGCGTGCATAGTGCTAGCACTATGTGCGTGCACAGTAATAGTACTACGTGCATGCAAAGTGTTAGTACCACGTGCATGCACAGTGCTAGCACTATGTGTGTGCACAGTAATAGTACTACGTGCATGCACAGTGCTAGCACTATGTGCGTGCAGTGTTAGTACTACGTGCGTGCATAGTGTTAGCACTATCTGCGTGCACAGTGCTAGCACTATGTGCGTGCACAGTGTTAGCACTATGTGCGTGCAGTGATAGTACTACGTGTATGCAAAGTGCTAGCACTATGTGCATGCACAGTGTTAGCACTATGTGCGTGCACAGTAATAGTACTACGTGCATGCAAAGTGTTAGCACTATGTGCGTGCACAGTGATAGTACTACGTGCATGCATAGTGCTAGCACTATGTGCGTGCACAGTAATAGTACTACGTGCATGCAAAGTGTTAGCACTACAGTGCATCCAGCTTAAAGAGTGAACTTTTTGAATTTATCATATAGAAACAAAATACAGCTTTTTTATATGCATGTACCTTATTGTTACTCCTCCAAATGTTGTTTCCAACTGCTACAAAATCACTTTAACTCATAGAAGGTAGAGAACCGCGCATCGCCCATAGACTGCAATACATTATTCGCCATTTTATTTGACGTCACATTTTCGTCTACGCGTCGTCATTAATCGTAACTAATCGTAATTGGTTTGTGCCACGCAACGCTTTACCCACCAGTAATACGGGTATTCCCCTTTATAGTCTCAAACCGGGCCTAACACGTGCGCAGTATATACCTCAGAGACAATTGTAAACAAAAAGCTGTCGTAGTTTGGTGACTTCGTTTCTACCCTTTCTGCTTGACATTCTGGTTCATTTTAGGCTCAGGACTTTGTTGCTATTCAAGGCTACTTAACAAGAGCAAGCTACAATGTGAGGTAGGTTTGTATCACGGGTTGCTTGTCCACTCAGATTTTCTTACCTGTTTAAATAGGGCCTATTTATTTAGAAACTCAGCCAATTTACTGTTTGCTGACCAAGAAGATATACAATTCATCATAGACTCTATATGCCACTATTTATGCTTTAGCTGTCCATTACTCCTCATGTCTATATAGGTACAGTTCTCTATGGTTATGGTGATGCTATTTACCACCCTCCAAATTCAACTGCTGCTTGTATCTACCACAATTTCATGTCATCATAAAATTATGTAATAATATATATTGTATAATGTCATTATAAAATTATATTAATTGTCAATTTTTTTTTGTATAATTTAAAAAAAGTTGAAATTTAACAAGTAGATAGAAAATATAGTAAAATCATGAATAAAATGATATGAATGATTCAGTGTGAAGGACAAAGTAATACTGGAATGTGTGTGGCCATAGCTAAAGTGTAGTGATGTGCTGGATTATTCACATTACTGTTGAGTACTTCAGAAATTCGTCACACCAAGAAAGTAAGAATAGAGTTTAAATACACGCTTAAGCACACAACACTCAGACTTACTTGAGGAGGCGTTTAGCCGCGGTCCTGTGCTTCTCTCCTCTAAGCTTTGTAGCTCCAGATAACCCTCGGCAACCTTCAACCAGTTTTAGCGCACAACTAGAAGCTCGTACAAACTACGAGTGATTAGTTATAACTGGGCAGCCAATGTCACTGAAAAGTGCGGTAAAATGGCGCCACCAGCTGGACCCATCGCAGCAATACGCATGCGCACATTTTAGACGTCACGCTTACGTAGATCAGCCCGCGTATTTTTACCTCAAACGTCATCATTTGGAGACCCTTACCATAAAAATGTAAATTTAATGAAAAATTGGCCATAATTCAGTGATTATTAAAAATGAAGCTATCAAATTAATACACATAAATTGTATCATAATTTTATACCATAGAACAAATTTATAGAGGTATAACCCAATAAATTCTAAAGTTTTTTCTTAAACACTTTTTTTCATAAAACGTTAAATATTGGACGTAAAAATTTTCACCAACTTACACAATTTGGTTCAAATGAAAGATTAGGAGCTTAACTATCAGTGAACCAAGTTAGAGAGATAAGGACCAATAATTTCTCTTTTTTTTTCTTAAAAACTACCAAATTCACTGCCCAAAAGCTCTCAGTTGTATCACCTGTTACCACAAAACTAACCACAAAACCACAGAAATAATTTGAGTGCAGCTTTGTATGCCAATAATGTGTAACTTTTCCAAAATTTAGATATTGATCATGCATACTTCATATATTACAGTGGTTTTTGTGATAGCATCATAAATTTCAGAAAGTTCACTCTTTAAGCTGGAAGCACTGTATGTGCGTGCACAGTAATAGTACTACGTGCATGCATAGTGCTAGCACTATGTGCGTGCACAGTAATAGTACTACGTGCATGCACAGTGCTCGCACTATGTGCGTGCACAGTAATAGTACTACGTGCGTGCATAGTGCTAGCACTGTGCGTGCAGTGTTAGTACTACGTGCATGCATAGTGCTAGCACTATGTGCGTGCACAGTAATAGTACTACGTGCGTGCACAGTAATAGTACTACGTGCGTGCACAGTGCTAGCGCTATGTGTGTGCACAGTGATAGTACTACGTGCATGCAAAGTGTTAGCACTATGTGCATGCAAAGTGTTAGCACTATGTGCGTGCACAGTGATAGTACTACGTGCATGCAAAGTGCTAGCACTATGTGCGTGCAGTGTTAGCACTATGTGCGTGCACAGTAATAGTAGTACGTGCATGCAAAGTGTTAGCACTATGTGCATGCACAGTGCTAGCACTATGTGCGTGCACAGTAATAGTACTACGTGCGTGCACAGTGTTAGCACTATGTGCGTGCACAGTAATAGTACTACGTGCATGCAAAGTGTTAGCACTATGTGCGTGCACAGTAATAGTACTACGTGCATGCAAAGTGTTAGCACTATGTGCATGCACAGTGTTAGCACTATGTGCGTGCACAGTAATAGTACTACGTGCATGCAAAGTGTTAGCACTATGTGCGTGCACAGTGCTAGCACTATGTGCGTGCACAGTAATAGTACTACATGCATGCACAGTGCTAGCACTATGTGCGTGCAAAGTGCTAGCACTATGTGCGTGCACAGTAATAGTACTACGTGCGTGCATAGTGCTAGCACTATGTGCGTGCACAGTAATAGTACTACGTGCATGCACAGTGCTAGCACTATGTGCATGCATAGTGCTAGCACAGTAATAGTACTACGTGCATGCACAGTGCTAGCACTATGTGCGTGCACAGTGTTAGCACTATATGCGTGCACAGTAATAGTACTACGTGCGTGCATAGTGCTAGCACTATGTGCGTGCACAGTAATAGTACTACGTGCATGCACAGTGCTAGCACTATGTGCGTGCACAGTGTTAGCACTATATGCGTGCACAGTAATAGTACTACGTGCGTGCATAGTGCTAGCACTATGTGCGTGCACAGTGCTAGCACGATGGTGCGTGCACATGTTAGCACTATATGCGTGCACCATTAATGAGTACTACGTTCATGCAGTGCTAGCACTATTCTGCCCATGTTAGCACTATAATGCGTGCCAGTAAGTACTACGTGCTTGGAGTGTAGCACAGTGCGGCACAGTGCTAGCACTATGGTGCGTGCACATACTAGTACTACTGCATGCACAGTGTTAGTACTATGTGCGGCACATGCGAGCACTATTTGCGTGTCACGGGTTTTTAGCAACTATATGCGGCACAGTAATATCTCGTGCTGCACGTGTAGTACGAGCAACGAATGCGGATGTTTATCACTATGTGCGTGCACAGTGTTAAACGCCTATATGCGTGCACAGTAAATAGGACTACAATGCATGCACCGTGTTAGTACTATGTTCTTGCACAGTGGCCTAGCGAACGTGTGCGTGCACAGTGTTAGCACTATATGCGTGCACAGTAATAGTACTACGTGCATGCACAGTAATAGTACTACATGCATGCACAGTGCTAGCACTATGTGCATGCACAGTGTTAGCACTATATGCGTGCACAGTAATAGTACTAGTGGTGCGCTCGAATAGCGCAAATGCATGGCGAGCGAGTAAATATATGAATATAGGTAAAGATGATTTCCTAAATAATAGCAATGATTAGGCATGAAGAGTTAACAACCTGAATAAACTTCGAAAGCAGTGGCAAAGAAGCGCAGCTTGACAAAGACTTCACAATTGTTTCAAGAAGCGAGTAGCTATAAACTTTTTGGTTGAAACAAGGATTCTCCACACCAGTTAATTGAAAAATACTGGAACTGTGAACGCTTTACCTAACTTACGTAATTAGAAGCGCGGGCGAAATATTTTGACGTACGTATACATACATATATAATTATATATATCTGAAATCTCAATTGAACACGACTGAGAGTCAGCTTCGCTCGCTTCGCTCGCTTGCTGAACTACATGCATGCACAGTGTTAGTACTATGTGCGTGCACAGTGCTAGCACTATATGCATGCACAGTAATAGTACTACGTGCATGCACAGTGCTAGCACTATGTGTGTGCAGTGCTAGCACTATGTGCGTGCACAGTAATAGTACTACATGCATGCACAGTGTTAGTACTATGTGCGTGCACAGTGCTAGCACTATATGCATGCACAGTGTTAGCACTATATGCGTGCACAGTAATAGTACTACGTGCATGCACAGTGCTAGCACTATATGCATGCACAGTGTTAGCACTATGTGCGTGCACAGTAATAGTACTACGTGCGTGGAGTGTTAGCACTACGTGTGTGCACAGTGCTAGCACTATGTGTGTGCAAAGTGTTAACACTATGTGCGTGCACAGTAATAGTACTACGTGCATGCACAGTGCTAGCACTATGTGCGTGCATAGTACTACGTGCATGCACAGTGCTAGCACTATGTGCGTGCATAGTACTACGTGCATGCACAGTGCTAGCACTATGTGCGTGCATAGTACTACGTGCATGCACAGTGTTAGCACTTCGTGTGCAGTACTACTTCGTGAATGCAGTGTTAGTATTAGTACGTGTATGTACAATGATAACAGTAGTGCATGCCTAGAGACTTACCATTCTCTTCTTCAATCAAGAACACCAGAACCTCAGTACAAATAGCAGCAGCCCAAGCACCATGAAATCTAGGAAATGAAAAAAAAAAAAAGGTTATGACAATATTAATTCTAATGGAAAAGAAAATTAGTTATCAAGCCAAGCTAATGAAGCACCAAAGGTGTGAACCCTCAGCGCCAATGGCACCAATATCATTGCATACTACAGAACCACTAGCCTCAGCAACTATGATACTTGATACTTTATAATATCTCTGTTCTATATGCAACAGCACAGGCCAACCAACACTTTCCTACTTGTTTCAACTCTAGTGTTATTAGGGCCCAAAGAGTGGGAGCTGGAGGACAACCTGAGGATGCTAGGGAAGGTCTAGTACAAAAGAATAGCCAAGTGAAGGGTGCATGGTAAGGTCATAAGGTAAGGGATAGCATCAGCAGATAAGCAGTGCAATGAGACTGTCAATAATAAAGCATGTATAGACTTGCCAGCAAAGTGTGAGCATCAACCAAGAATGGGTCAAAGCCATAGGCTAAAGAGACAGCCAAAGCAGCCAGGGAACGCACAACTACAAGTTTACCCTAATAATGCCCACCCTGTAACAAGTAATAGGAGAATATCAGTAAGTCTTCAACTTTTTGGTTTGGACATAAATCCAGTGTGGTAGACTCAATGCAGGTGAACCTAAGTCGTGCCCCAAAACAAAAACAAACAAACAAACAAAAAAACCCTGGAAAGATTAGTACCTAGACAATAAAAGAGGCAGGGCCACCAACATTATCACTATTAGGGATGAGGCCTGGTTATGTTCACACCCGTTATCAACTTACTTCATGACACTTGTTTCGCCAACATCTTGTATTGACTGGCATTGATACATCAGCAGCATGTTGCTACCTGCAAAATAAGCCAATGGGAAATGCCATCACTACTGGACAAGATAATACAGTTGTGGTCCTGCTGTATAAAAATTACATGGATATAATAGCTATATGATTCCATTTAATTTTTATAGTTGTACAGCCATTCCATTTAGCTAGTCTAGCTATTAGGTGAGCGAATTTTTAATTTCACTGATATTATTACGAGTAAGTGACAAGTAGTACCCTTTAGACACTTGCTAACTAATGATAGGATTAGATGGAGGGGGGACAAATATACAAGCCTAATGCAGCTGTCTTGTGAAACCACTGAAGATGACTCATGTCAAGTTTACATAGCAAACAACCAGTTTTCATTTTTGTCAGACTTACATACTAGCAAACTCAAACAGGCACCTTGTACACACTATTTGTCTCAAACTACTTACGAAACTAATGTACAGAATTATTAGACAGTCCTCCTCTCCCACATCACGAGAGTATTACTATATTGGCATTACTTTTTTTAAGGGGTGCAAAGCTTTTAACTTACTCTTGAAAGCTGAGAGAGATACTTTCATTTAACCGAACCGCCATAATGAAAAGTTAGTCTCATGTACCCAATCCCTTTACCAACCGCTAATCGAGTGTAGAGGTTCTAGGTTGGTAAAGGGTCTCGCCGTCCCCTCGCTTTATTATGTAGCTTTTTTTGCGTTGAGCTACGGGGCTACTATTAGCTACTTTATAGCTAAATCACCATCCCTTCCAAACGTGCCTGCAAGGAATACCACCACTCCTTAATGATTATCTCCTCTCTTTGCACTCACATCCTATCACAGGACGATGAATATGGACTTGATATTATCGCTCAGCAACTCAAATCCAAGAATAGGGTGAGGACACATATCGTGGAAGAAAACTCAAAGGATGCCGAAGACCTCATGAAATTGCTATCTGCCAGCCAGAAGAGAGCAGTGAACCTAGCAAAGGAAAAAGGATCATAAACCTGGCTGACAGTGCTCCCACTAATGGAACACGGCTCCGCTCTACACAGGGGTGCATTTCACGACGCCCTCGCACTGCGCTATGGCTGGACACCCCTGGGAGACTACCAGCTAAATGTGCATGTGGGGCCGTCTTCTCAGTTGAGCATGCCCTTTCATGCCCCAAAGGGGGGTTTCCATCCATAAGACACAACGAAATACGGAATTTGACAGCAACACTCTTAACTGAGGTGTGCAAGGATGTATGTATTGAGCCTGGCCTTCAGCCCGTGTTTGAAGAACTGAATGGTGCGACTGCTAACTCACAGCCAGGAGCAAGACTCGACATTGCAGCAAACGGTGTTTGGGGCGGCAATCACGAAAGAACATATTTTGATGTAAGGGTATTCAACCCCTATGCCCCTTCCAACAAACATTCAGACATGCAAATGGTGTATAGAAGCACGAACAAGCCAAGAAACAGGCATATGAGGAGAGAATTAGAGAAGTGGAACACGCCACATTCACACCAGTTGCACTCTCTACTACCGGTGGCATAGCAGAGGAAGCCAGTATATCTATAAAAAAATTAGCGTCCATGCTCGCCAATAAGTGGGAACACAGTTATAGCAGTACTCTTCAATGGTTACGATGCCGCCTATCCTTCTACGGTCTATCCAAGCCATTCGAGGAGCCAGATCATCCATTGGACATGCTGTAAGAATACCAGCTGCAGTAGACCTGGTGACCTCAGAAGCACATCTAAACTGATCTAATTTCATTTGCTTTTTGACTGTAACTGAGTTTATATTATTTTGTATTGTATTGTATTGTAGTGTATATATATAATTAAAAAAAGAAAAAAGAAAAAAAAAAGCTAGATTACTGGAACTCAGTTTTGGTAGCAACACCAGTGACAGAACAGTGAGTAAAGCCTACACAAACCAAAAGCGGTTGATTTAAATTCTAAGCTTACAGCTTCGTACCCAATGCACGGATCTAGCGTCTTACAACTAATAATAGTTTGTTTCGAGTTCATATTCAAGGGTTTTTGTACGCACCTGTGCTAATCAATTAATTGGGTAAAGGGGTTTACAACTACTTCATCTTAAAAGGCTTCTCAAAGTGGTTCGGTAAAGCGTCACCTTTTCAATTACTATGGTAAGTTGATTTGTGCAAAGACAAATGCTGTTTTTACTTTCTGGAATTGCGTTGACACTTTTACCATATCATTAAGATGTAAGCTGCATAGCAGAAATGCAATCTCAGGTTTTATTTAATTGTCTCCTATTTTTTTAAAGCCAAGACTATCTCTGGCAGATGAAACCAATGAGACTCATTACTTAAAGGTTAATGTCATCATAACAATATAAATTTAATAACTATTAGAAATAACCACATATACATATTTAGCTGTGTTGTTCTCAAACTTAGCTACCAAGCATGCCTTGAAATTCTTCATTAGAACTTTAAGCTCTTCAGCTTCCTCGTTAGTGCTGTGAATAAAAACAATAAATTGAAATTAGTAAAGCTAGCTACTATTAATATAGCTTGCACAATGACACATAAAGTGTGTTTTATAGAATCTTGCCCACTAAATTGTGAACCACATAAGACCAGCACAATGATATGCACATTAACTGTAAATATTCAATAATTATTTCCATCAACAAACTGGCCAAAGTTGTAGTCAGCCCACTAGCTAGTTCCTACCACTGTGTCAGTAGTTGAACACCTCTTAAAGTAGCAAGTCTGCATGGGCGTACTGATACACTCCACAGAAGTGTAGTAAAGTCACTATGCTTATAAGGGTGTCATGGTACACTCCACAGTGTTACCAAACACTTCAGAGTGTAGCACAACACCCCACAATACCGAAGTGTTCCACTACACCCCATTAAAGGTGTAGTGGAACACCCCATTTTTTACAGTGTGACCCAGCCAATTAATACACCACGAAAATGACTCTCTGTTCATACACACACACAAACATATTAAAACTCAACTACTTCGACCTCACATGATACACGTAAACAAAACATTAGAACGTAACAGGATAAACATCATACACATAATAAACATTAGTTTGATTCTCCAGACTTCTCTCTCTCTCCTTCATTCTGCTCCCGCGTCTTCGTCCTCTTTCTCCTCTCTCTGCTCCTTGCTCATGTGGGCCTTGGCTTGGCTCCTAGGCCCACATCTCCCCCCTCCTCTAAAAGACGGGTGGTCTCGCCACAGTTTCCAGCATGACACCTGCTGAGCTCGTCTGCCACAATGTTGTCTCGTCCACATCGATACACCACAGTAAAATCGAATTCTGACAGCGTCAGTGACCAACCATACACCCTCCTGTTCAGTTGCTTTCCAGAGCGTAGGGACTCAAGCCCTTTGTGGTCAGTCAACAATCTGAAGTGTCTCCCGTACAGGTAGTAGGAGAAGTGCTTGACTGCTTCGACAGCAGCCAGGCACTCCAGCTCCTGAGCTGAGTATCTGCACTGTGCTCCTCTCAGTTGCCGAGAGAAAAAGGCAACAGGTAGCAACTCTCCATCTCGCTCCACCGATAGCACCGCCCCAACACCCGTTCCACTGGCATCACATTCTAAACAAAACACATCACATTCTCGAGGCACACACAAACACACTGAATTTGATAACACATTGCACAACTCACTGAACGCAACCAGCATTGGGTCCGTCCACTCCACCCTTTCATTCCCTTTGGCAGCTGTGTGAGGTGTCAGAAGCGAGGACCAGCGATGAAACCCCGCAATGAACCTGCGGTAGTACCCCACTAGCCCCAGGAACGCCCTCAGCTGCCTCCTCGTTTTGGGCCTCGGGTGCTCTCTCAAAGCCTGCACCCGAGCCTCCGGAACACAGATTGCACCTTCCCCGATCTCGTGACCCAAAAACATCATCTTCTTCCTCCCAAACTCACATTTCCCAATCTTACATGTCAAACCAGCTTCCTTCAATGTCCTGAACAATTCCCTGAGATGCTCCAGATGCACCCCCCAACTCCTCGACACGACGAGAATATCGTCTATGTATACATTGGTGAAATCTGAGCAGTTGACCAGCACCTCGTCCATCAACCTCTGGAAGATGGCAGGCGCGTTTGTCAGACCAAACGGCATCCGGCAGTATTGAAACTTGCCAAATGGGCAGGTAAAACATGTCTTCTCCTTATGCTCAGGGTCCACCGCCACCTGATGGAAACCCTTGGCAAGGTCAACTTTGCTCAGCACACATCCCGTTCCGACGCGTTCCAGCATTTCCTCCAGCGTTGGCATACAGTATGGCTCCCTGGTCGTTATGGCATTTAGCTTGCGGTAGTCCACGCAAAGCCTCACACCACCGTCCGGCTTGCGCACAGGCACCAAGGGCGACGACCAAGGGCTGCTGCTCCTCTCAATAATGCCGCTCTCCTCCAGTTCCTCCAGCTCCTTCTTCACTGCATCCCGAATACCCAGGGGTACTGAGTACGGAACCTGTCTGATGGGAGCATGGCTCCCAGTGTTATCTTTAACACTACTCTCTCAGTGCCCCCGGGTCTGTCCGAGAACACCTCCCCATATTCAGACAACAACTCATCCAATTCCTCTTGCACAAACCCATCACACACTCCACTCAACACCTTCGTCGCTGTCACATGTTCTTCCAACACCACATCCAACCTATTCACTGTCCTCCTCTCAACATATTGCTTAAGGCAGTTAATGTGTACTACCTTAGCTTGAGTCTCCGCCCCCACCTTACCGATCTTATAGTTAACAGCACCTTTCTTTGCCAACACTTTGTATGGTCCCTCCCAGGAGTCCGCTAGCTTACTGCTCATGCCAGGGACCCTGTACAACACCAACGAACCCTCTTCCAATTCCCTCGACTTACTGCCTCTATTCACATACTTCAACCTGCTTTCTCTGCTCTTCCCCAACTTCAATGCCGCACAATCCCTCATGAGATCCAGCCTCTCTGCTAACCCGTTTACCCATTCGCACACACCCATTTCTCTACCTTCCATCTCATAAAACCCATGGTATAGGGCATCCAATGGCGTCCTCACCCTGAACCCAAATACCATGTCGAAAGGGCTGAACCCACTGTCTGAGTTAGGCATTTGTCGTAAAACAAACAACACGAAACACACCTGCCCCACCCAGTCCAGCCCCTCTGCAATACACTTCCCCAGGATGCTCTTGAAGGTGCCGTGCATCCTCTCCACCGCACCATTCGTTTCCGGATGGTACGGGGAGGTTCTCAGCTTTTCGATGCCCAACAAACCGCACAGCTCCTTCACAACCTTACCGCAGAACTGGCTGCCCTGATCAGAGAGCAGCCGCTCTGGGATCGCCGTTCTTGAAAAAATGGACCACAGTCCTTCTGCCACCACTCTCGCCGTCACTCTTCTTAAGGGTACTGCCTCTGGCCATTTCGTGGCCAAGCATACATAGGTCAAAACGTACTGGTGCCCGCCTTTCCCCTTGGGCAGTGGACCAACTAAGTCCACCGCCACGGATTCAAAGGGTTCAGTGAGGATAGGGCGTTCTACAACAGGGGCTTTCCTAGGTCGGTGTTTACTTCTCAACTGGCACACCGAGCAACTACTACAGTGCGCCAATACGTCCTTGATCATGCCCGGCCATAGAAAGTACCTGCCCACCATTGCAGCTACCTTCTCCCCACTCAAGTGCCCATTCCTCTCGTGTCCCAAAGTCATTATTCTCTTCCTGAAACTCATAGGCACCACCAACACATCCCTATATTCCTCCCACGTTACATACAATCCTCTCACTAACACTTCCTTCTTCCACGCAAACCCTCGTTCTCTTCTGTCTCCCAGCTCTCTCCACTCTCGTAAACTAGCATCCTCCCTCAATTCTCGTCTGAACTCCTCATTACTCTCACCACTCCTCACAGGTTCTATCTCACTTGCAATCTCTCTTAACTTCGACTCCAACTCACTCTTACACTCGGCCTCTCTCTCTAGCTCTACAGGTACACCATTCTCCTCGTCAACCTCATCCACACTCTCCCTCTCACACTCTTGTACAGTTTCTGCCTCCCCCTTTTTAACCGAAGGCTCCAACTCGACACCAAGCGCGTCTTGAGCTGACTCCTCCCCTTCTACCATGCACCACAACTCCTCTTCTTCTCTATCTAACCTCTGACTTTCTAACTCCGCTACCTCTCTCGCCTGACTCCTAGTCAAAACATTCACTGCTGGCTGTTCACTTCGGTTATCAACACTCACACCTTCATCATTATCACTTCTCACCTTCCCTTCATTTAACGCACTCTTGTATGCTCTCACTTCTTCATCATTTGTCACATCGAAAGGAATAATACAGATCACATCATCCCCCTCTCGTTCATCGATCACAGCCAGTCTCGTCGTTCTCAAACCACCCAGCACGTAAGTTACAATTGTGCTCTCATGTACCTCAGTCGTGCCATGCACATTCGAAATGTGAACTCTACCACATGCATTACTAGCATTCTTCACTAGAGCTCTAGGCACTACTCCCACCTCCGCTCCTGAGTCTATCAGGATCCTACACTCAACTCCGTTTACTGTCCCCCATGCAACATTATCCTTCCTTCCTCCCACAACAATCTTAAGAACTCTTCCTACAGGTGTCTCCTTCTTAATGGGAGCTCCCACCTTCTTGGCTGGGCAGTCAACACTCCTGTGGCCAGGCTTGCCACAGGCAAAACAGGTTATGGTTCTGACTCCCGGCCCATTACCAGTCGTTCTCGCTCCATTTTTCCTACAGTCTACAGCTCTGTGTCCCTTCTCACCGCAGGAAAAACAGATAACCACACCTCCTTGATATTGCCTTTCACTCCCACCATTACTGCTCACTCCACCCCCAAACGTCCTACTCACTCCTCCCATCCCAGAACTCATTAGGGGCTTGTAAAAGTTACCCTTCTGTCTGCCTGACATCCAGGTCTCCCATGCATCTCTCAGTCCTTCCATACTAGTGAATTTCTTCCCCTCTAGGTATGTCTTGCCTCCCGGTGGTATCACTCGCCTCGTCAAAGCTGTAGCCAAAGCCACAACTGCCTCCTCCAACGTCTGACATTCTTGAAGCACTCCTCTGCACACCCGCTCGATCACTTCTACCACTTCACCAGAGGTCTTGCTCTTCAGGTATTCACCAGACAGTTCAAACAGTTGGTGTCCGTACGTGAGAGATGTCTCCCCCACTGCCTTCAGCAATACGACCTTGATAGCCTCATAATCTCCGCCTTCATCCCTCACACCAGCAATTCGGGAACACAACCTCTCTGGTAACCTTGGGAACAGTCGTTCCGCCCATTCATTCTTGTCTATCTTGCATTCTCTTAATATCCGTTCAAATTTTTCCAAATATCCCAGTAACTCCGCACTCTCCTTATATACACCCAGCACCTTCAACTTCTCCTGTTGCAAATCTCTTCTTTCCCTCTGTTCGTCTTCCTCCTTCTTACGTTTCCGTCTATTCTCATCCTCTTCCCTACGTCTCTCTGCGTCTCCTTCTCTCTGTCTCTCGTAATCCTCGGTTCTTTCTCTAGCCCTCGTCTCTTCTTCAATTCTCCTCCGCTCTGCCTCATCTCCCTTCAGCTGCCTAAACATCTCCATCAGGTCAGCTCTCCTGGAGTCCTCAGCTTCCTTTCTCAACTCCACCTCCCTTTTCTCCCTTTCCTTTTTCTCCTTAGCCTCCGCCTTCCTGGCGTCGGCATCCCTCTCCACCATGTATCTCAACAACTTGCTCATCTCACCTTCCTCCGCCCTCTTACTAGCCATTTCCTCTTCCTCTTCACTACCACTTTCACTACTGCCACGCCCCTCGCAATCAACCACAGTCACGTTACTCTCACCTTTCCCAAAATAGTCCGCCTCTACGTCCACCTCCTCTTCCCCTTCAAACACAAATACCTCCTTCTCTGCCTGCTGATCTTCTGCTGTTCTCCGTGGATAGGGCGATCTTTTCAGCTGTTGGGGCTTGTGAGTAGGCCGGTAGGGTTCACCGCCGTCCACCGCTGGTGGTCTCCTCGCTGTCCGCCTCTTAACCCCCGAAGCTGCCTCGGTCATGAAGGGAGAGTGTCCTCGCCCTCCACTGATCACGTACAGCTGTAAAACAAAAAACAAAAACAAAAGGGTAAATAATAATTGCACAGATAGTAACACAATGGAAAATTTACGGATTACAGGAAATGAAAAAAAAATTCAACACAATACAGACGCCAAGTGTTCAGGGTGCCTAAGCTGTCCTGATTCTCCTCCGCGCCGTGGATCTCCTCGCCGTAGCTTGTCGATCTTTCGTCCCACTGCCTTAGCAAGGTACGTTGATTCGTTCTCGCTCTGCCGAGGCCGTGAAAACGCGAGTCTCGTCTCGGAATGTCTTCCGGGGTAGTAGGGATGTCTCCCAGGCTTTCGGGACGTCTCCCGGTTGGAATGTCTTCCACTGATTCAAACCCAGAGAATGTCTTCTCCGTGAGTCGTCGTTGTGGTTCGGTTGGGAATGTCTTCCTTCGCCGATCCCACCGCTGCCACCAATTTCTGTGGGCCCAGGGCTCCTTGGAGCTTTAGTAACGCACACAGCTTGAGGTGGACAGCTTAATTGCTGCCACCAGAGTCAGGATCACTAGTTGCCTTAGCAAATTTAGTTTAATGTCAAGACTGACTGGGACCACGAGGTACACCAATATATATATGCAATGCACGCACGTGACCCAGCCAATTAATACACCACGAAAATGACTCTCTGTTCATACACACACACAAACATATTAAAACTCAACTACTTCGACCTCACATGATACACGTAAACAAAACATTAGAACGTAACAGGATAAACATCATACACATAATAAACATTAGTTTGATTCTCCAGACTTCTCTCTCTCTCCTTCATTCTGCTCCCGCGTCTTCGTCCTCTTTCTCCTCTCTCTGCTCCTTGCTCATGTGGGCCTTGGCGTTGGCTCCTAGGCCCACAATCTTACCTTGTGAATATCCATACGTTCATTTTGAACTCTGTACACTGCAAACCAACAACAAGAACTGAGGTTATTAAATTTCATCCCTTTATTATATCAACCTGAGCAGCAAATATTCCACAGTCAATTCCATTTGTCTGGTGAGGAATATTCTACAACAACATTCTTAGTCCAGGACTGACAATAATGTCACAAATAAAGCTAACCTTTCATGCTTCATAGGACCATTTGTGAAATTCTGAAGCTATTCTTCTTTATTAAATCTCAATGAAAAAGTCCCTTTTTAATGAAATTGCTCACATAAAGCTATGAATACTGTAATAAGTCCCAATGAGTGTTATCATCCTCATGGTGGGAGTCATAGCATTCCACACATTGCATGTTCACATCTATAAACTATACCATATAGCAGAAGTAACCCTATGACAATACGAACAGAAGGTATCTACTTACTAAAAGTGTCCAGTAATGTAATCATGACTAGTATATCCTAGAGTTGTTTAGTAAAGAATATAAAATGCCAATTAGCATTGTAAGTCTGTTGTTTATCTTTCTATTCCAACGTTGGATTCCACTACACTCTTTGTCCACTAACTTCTTCCTATAATGTGAACTCATCACAAAAAAATTCCCCCCAATTTATTAAATCCACAAGAAAATAGTGCATAACAACATTAACTTAATGCACGTAGCTATGTTACTGGTAAAAACACTGATTTTATTTTGATTGACTGCTTACAAAGAAGTTTTTAATGACAGTCTATGATCTGGAATACATAGGAAAATAATAAATATTGGCAACCTCATCAGACAACCACTGATTGTTAATCAAGCGCTGGCACCAACTCAAGGAACGGGAATAAGAACAGCTGTCTAATTAGAGATATATTTTATCACTGTAACAAATTCAAGTATAACAATGTGAAATACCTTACCATAGTGCTCATATACTAACAGAAATGGGTTACTAGATAACACTTCTGCTAGTATAACGAGCAGTCTGAGAAGACACTGACCATATTTTTATTCCACAAGAGGAAAGACACTCTAAATAATGGTAACATGTATAATTGGATCAAATTATAAAAAAGCTATTGCATATACCTGTACTTCAATTCTTGTTTACAAAGAAGAAAATTGTAATTTATATTCAGAAATAAATACATATATCTTAACTAACAGTTTAGTACCCTTAGTGACACGTACAAAGAGCAGAGAATGCTGAGAAGACAGTCTCATCATGGATATAAGTCCACTACTTCCCCAGCTTAGGACCATAATATTATTTGTTACTCAAATGTTGTATGAGTTAGTAACTATGCATAATGTACTCTATTTAGAGCTCAACAATGTCACAGTGTAAGGAAAATTATTTTTAGTTACTTGTTGAACTGACATATGTAGAACATATTGCATCTGACATGTGCTCTTCCTCTAAGGCTTTGTGAAAAATGACACACTCAGTTTCAACCTGGAATGGATAATTCATATTAAAAGGAAATGTCACATACATTAACATGAAAATGATCACCAAGTGTTTATATGAAATCTTTTTATCAGTTAGATCAAAACAAAATGAATTCAACCCAAAATACAGTCATATTATTTATAAATGAATGCAAACCTTATCATGTGAAGTAGCCTGCAATTCAATATAAAGTTCAATACTTCCTTTTTTAAGGTTGTTTCAGCAAACCATACACATCACTATTATTATTAAAACATAATAATTATGTAGACTGGCATACTTAACATCATACATACGTCTGCTTCACCATTACTACACACTCAAGCATTGCCTTCACAATATCTCACAGGAAAGCACACTATAATAAGTAACTAAATTAATTATTGGTTTATCTTACTCTGATGGTAGTTGTGTCAAAAGATAATAACAAGCTAGAGGAGTAAAACATTCGTGAGCATCAAACTGGTCTCTGGGTAGGAGTGACATATGAGTTGCTGCATATAAATGAAAGATATGAATATGCTGACTACAATTGTCTTAATTTAGTTTACACGAATAGTTCAAATCCAATGTCACTGCAGCCACCATGTATAACTCTTATTCTAGCACTGTAATATATTTTTACCAATTCATGATGGCTGCAATCACCTCAGAATCTGTTAACAGTATCACTAAAACTAATTATTTACATGTACTTTAAACTTGTTATATTAGCTATAGCTTATAGCTGGTCTAGCTACCTTCCTCACAAATCTGGCAATTTGAGCAAAGACTTCCCAAGCTCGCAAATGCCTTTTAAACAGAGCCTATTTTTTAGCAGAACCTGTAGAGTGCTTTATATGAAGCATAAGTTTGTACCATTTATAATACCAGGAGGAAAACGTAACATACTGCAGCTATTCAATCCAACAACGTGAGCCTTTGCCACAGCAAATCGACCACTTACCGTGACCACGCCTATCCATCAACTACCGCGAGTGACGATGTTTACCTATGCTAACTTACTCTCCTTAGTCGCTTCCCAATTAGTTCAGGTAATAGATGTTCCACTGTACATGAGAATATCAGAAGTGAATGAATAGCGTATTGTAAATAATCAGATGTCTATTATTGGCTTTCAGTGCATAAATTGCTTCATTTAACTTTAGAAATTTCTATTACTTCTCAGGCAATTGTCTTGTATTTCAGTCAATTATTTCTCATATATTTATCAATTCTTTGTTCATGCCAAGTTCTGTTCTGTTAGCTGATTTCATCTTCTAAATTTGTAGCTATACCAAATCGAAAGCATGATATCACTGAAGAACTTTTCAGTTCTTCTAGGACCTCTTGGATCCCTGGTACTTTCTCTAGTGAATTTGACTCCATAACCTTTTCCCATTTCATGAAGAAGCTTTTTTTTAGCCAACTTGGCAATAACCTTCTCTTATGCTCAGTTTTGGTTAGTTTCTTTTCCAACAAACAAAAAAGTAACTCAGTTTTTACACTATTAATTGCCTCCCCCCTCTTCTCCTAAAAAGAATCCTGTGTGCAACCCAGCTTCTGTGACTGCTGAAAGGACCTTTTCAGTGCCCAAGCAACTGAATAATTAGTAAAATCAAGTATGACTGAATGTGGTTCCATAGTTCCCAGCTGTCCTGATTAGGCCGAGACACTTTTGATATTCTCACATCCGTCTGCTGCATACCCAACGGAGGCTTTTGTCCTAGTGATGAGTGGCTTTTTCAGAATAATGCTTAGTCAGCAAAATCTGGTGGTACAATGTGGTTCAGAGGTCCTTGCAGCATTGTTGGTTTGCAAAGTAGCCATTCTTGCACTACAAGGAGTTTACTGGTGTAGGTTAACCACTCATGCTTACAATGTGTAAAGACAACATGTCACAATAGAAGAGTCAGCATTTCTAATTATAGTGCATTCAGCTGTTTCTAATTATTGTGCATTCAACTGTTTCTAATAATAGTGCATTCAGCTGTTTCTAATTATAGTGCATTCAGCATTTCTAATTATAGTGCATTCAGCATTTCTAATTATAGTGCATTCAGCTGTTGTTTTTAGTTTTTGTTTGTGTTGTATCTATATATTGAGACTCATGTGTGCACATGTGTGTGAGTAGAGAATAGAGTGTGTTTGTGTATGTTTATATGTGTGAGTAGAATAATAGAGTGTGTTTGTGTGTGATCAGCTTGTCTAGTGTATATGTTAAATATCATTAAGGGTGGCCGCACACAGCAACACGCACTGCCCATAGATCCAGACATTAATTTATTCCCCGCCAATACCCCACCATTCGATAACAGAAACAATCGCACAGTAGTAGCTGCAGCGAAGTGTAGTATCTTTAGCTTCAGGTTGTCTCATAGCTGTTTACAGCAACACTCCATATAATAGTCCTGGTCTGAGCTCACGTGGCAAGGTACACCAGTCTGCCTCTCATCCTGTCTACAGTCCCGCAGTTCTTATCAAAAAACTCATTTCATTGGTTAATCAAATCATGTGACCAGTTGTAGCGCCGCGCGTGACCAATTATAGCGCCGCGCAAGGGCTAGGGCTAGGGCTAGGGGACCAATCAGAAGAATTCTTTGATAAGAACTGCGGGATGGCTCCATCCTGTAGCCGTTCTCCAGGCTCTGCACATCTGAGCTCGAGCGGATGGATCCAGCAGGCTGGATTTGTGAAGAGTGAAGACTTCCCAAGCGGCCCAGCTCTAAGACCTTCACCTTGGGCTATCAACCAGAAACTGCTCTCTCTTCTGAGTTTCTTGATATTGTTGTATTGATGTTTGTTTACTCTTGGTATAGGTGGGCTCTTTCTAGAACCAATGCAATCCTATTGAAAAAAAAATTGCTCCGCGTACTAGAGTATGAAAAATGGGGGTGGGTGGGTGGGGGCGTGGTTATTAAGAATTGCGAGTGAAATAAAATTTCCAATTTTGTATCAGTTTTTCTTGGAATCTAATAATGAGAATGACAATTATTTTACACACGGGTAAACCTAAAAAAAGAAGAGCTCTGCCACAACTTGAATTTTTCTGTATTTTATAGAAAGAAAAAATGCGAATAAATCATAAAGTAATATTGAAATGAGAAGAACTTGTTGTCTTGCAGTAGAGTATCGGCTCGGCTAGTATTGCACCAAATTACAGAGATCCAACTTACCGAACCGCTCCAAAAAAGTGCCACAAAGTTTTATAATAATACTCCAATAGTAGTTAATTGCAATTGAAAATACTAAAATGAAACGAGAGAAACTGCCGGGGACCATGTAATTAGCACATTTTAGAGTCGGACGTGTCCAGTGGACTAAAATGAAACGAGAGAAACTGCTGGGGACCATGTAATTAGCATATTTTAGATTGGGACGTGTCCAGTAGACCAAAATGAAATTAGAAAAACTGCCGGGGACCATGTAATTAGCATATTTTAGAGTCGAACGTGTTCAGTGGACCAAAATGAAATGAGAGAAACTGCCGGGGACCATGTAATTAGCATATTTTAGAGTCTGACATGTCCAGTGGACCAAAATGAAACGAGAAAAATTGTCGGGGACCATGTGTGAAGGTTTTAGTCCAATCCTTCTTTAAAAAAGTAAATCCTGTAATACTTAATTAATTGTCTCTAATTCTTCAACAGATAGTTTAGTTAAATATCAATAAGAATAATACATTTAATGACATCAAGATAACATAGAACCACAAATGATACAATAACTAACCACAAAGTTATTAAGTTTTACACAAAATAGTTGCTAAGGTGTATATCTAAACAATCTCTAAGGCAGCTGCTATTTAACGAGCAAATTCCAAATGACCAATAGGAATGTTCCACAACTGCCAGCTAGTAGCACAGTGCAAATTAAGAATAAGTTTCTCATGGATTAAAA
>WLWD01004163.1_pt1 | contig 21538 bp, 11 predicted proteins | sample 6712731 | NCBI WGS metagenome assembly WLWD01 (sample SAMN12718690, study PRJNA576275) | sponge metagenome | isolation source: marine sponge | host: Mycale hentscheli | place: New Zealand: South Island, Marlborough, Capsize Point | collected 2014-11-01
ATTATACTAAGAAAACTAGCACAATAAAATTTCAATCACTGAAGGTTACGAAATCAATGAAAGAAGAGATAATGTCATTGAATTGGTTCATAAGATATGTTTTCTGTGATTCGGAGCTCTTGGTTCATTGCTGTGCTGTATCTATGATTACTGTATATGTGGCCTAACTTGCTCAATTTGTTCACTGACTATACTAATTCTGACAATATTGTACCGATAAACAGCCTCTCAATAAACCATACATTCACTATATCATTCACTTCAAACATTCCAAACTGAAGGAGATTCATCTACTGATAACAAAACCATAAGACTTGCTCGGGTAATAGCTCGGGCAATAGAGAAGAACAACTGTATAGAGATAAGGGAAATCATAGACTAAACAACACCCAGTTCAAAGATGGCAGAGAATTTAATCCATCTTATTTTCACATCGCTCCTAGTGGCCTTGGTGACAGCACTACTAGCAGCTACTATGATTATTAGTAGGAAAATGACTGCTCTAATTTGTAAACTGGATAGTATTGTAAAGTTATTCAAGAACTGGCCACAGAATGGCAATGGCAGCACTTCTGACAGCAAAGAGAAGCAACGTCCTCCGCTTCCTGTTCCTGACAGTAGGTGTGGCTCCCAGGAGCCTGAATATGCCGCAGATGGGAATGGGCTAGATGTAGTCACAGCATTTGTACCGATAAACAGCCTCTCAATAAACCCCGCCTCTAAATTACACTAATGAGACTGTGTGACTAAGTGTGCTCATATTTGACCAAGCAAATACAGAATTTGTATTCAGTTAATTTCGAGTTTAGGTCTTAGAGTACTTTTTGTTGATTTATTTTAAATGTGTGATGATTGGTGATCACTATAAAATAATTATGCATTTATACTTGCTGATGGAAGATACTATCCTCACATATCTTTACTTACTGAGCTCCTTATTTCTCTCATATGTTTTACTAGCTACGATGTACCAATATTTGTGTTATTACAGGGTTTTATCATTCTAATTAATATGCAACCACACATTACGCACTTTCACTGAGTTAGTTCCTCATTCTGTTCTTGAGTAATAGTTCAGCTGCTATTGCATGATCTCATAGGAAACATTCTGCCTTACTTCCAGTCGTTCTTGTACGATGGCATACTCAGGATCTTGCACATCATGTCTTTGGATGAGTTGAGGAGAACTATTAGATTCATTATTAATCTTGGAAGGAATCTGAGATAAATTGCTGTTTTGTTGCTGTTTGAATTTCTTACCATTCGGTTGCAGTCTAAGCAGAAATGCAGTCAGTTTTCTATTAGTAGATAGAGTAACTACTAGTATTCCAATATACACTGGTACTAGAAGAGCATGCGAGATGAGGATAGCTATTTCTAAGAAAAAAACCATTTCTTAGTATAGGATAACTAATTAGGACAGCTTCTTCTTTTTTTTTTACTCAATTTATCTAATTTAATGTTAACTTGGAAATTTCTAGGATGCTATTTATAGCAATCAGAGTTACGGTTTACTGGAGAATAAAAGTGGTTACTATAGATTAAAGATTGTTTTAATATACTAACAATTATTCTATCAACATTTCTCTTGTAACAACGTCTGATAACACAGTAACAAACCCCAAGTATTAACAAATAAGGCATAATTTAAAACTGCTAGAGATGAGTGGAAAAATAATTATTTGAAGTAATAAGACATCACTGGCTTATACTTATAATAAATTTTAAGCTATTGTATTCATTGTTTGCATGTGCTTATAGCTGGAAAGACACCGGAGCTTTTAGTAAACAAGTTAACAACAATTTCTGCCAGATAGTTTAAGTAAACTTTATTCTGTTGTATCCACAGAGTGCATGCACTTAAGGTTTGAAAGACAACAGAACTTTTAGTAAACAAGTTCTAAAAAAAACACTGATAACCCGATACTTACAGTAAACTTATTGCCCATACTTAAAGCTTGAAAGTCCCTTTTCTACCTGTCTGGTCCTGCGTGTGTGTGTCCACAAAAGATCAGAAGACAACAAAAACTAAGTGATATCTAACAGCCAATATTGTTAATTGAAACTTAACCCAACCTTTTGACTTCAGGAGTCAATTTAATATTAACTTAAATTTTTAAATTTCCAAGTTAAAATTAAGAGGACTATAGCAAGAAGTTGAAACATTGGGTTAAGTTTTAATTAACAATATTGGCTGTTAGAATGAGAAAAATTGCTATTTTTATAATTATTTCAGCCGAGAATGACTGAATCATTGAAAGAACTAAGTGTTCAGACATCAATCGTTTACAACTTATTTGTGATGTGAAAATAAGATGGATTAAATTCTCTGCCATCTTTGAACTGGGTGTTGTTTAGTCTATGGTTTCCTTCTTCTCAGTTGTTCTACTCTATTACCCGAGCAAGTGTTATGGTTTTGTTATCAGTATATGAATCTCCTTCAGTTTGGAACGTTTGAAGTGAATGTATTCAATACTGTATCATTGTATATTAGGGCTGCATACACAAAATGGTTCTTGAAGAGGCTAACTTGTGTCTTAGATTTTAGGAGAGGTAATGTGAGTAAAATACACTGGTATGAGACTATTGCAGAAAAGCATGCAAAATATAGTGATGTCATGTTGCATAATCAAAATGTTAGATTTCTCAGTGGGTGAAGGCTTTTCTAGGAGATGAATGCCCCATTTGCCCCCCAGAATGGGGCCCTATATTGTTAGATTTAGTAGTACATAACTGTTTGTAAATTTAGAAATAGAATTTTATCACATGACTGAAATTGAATGTAAGTGGGTATTAGATAATTTGTTCCCAATAAAAACCGTGGTGTATATCTTGCTTGCAGTATTTAATGTGTGGTACATGTGTATAAAAGAGGGCATTTTGTTCTTTTTTTTTTTTTTTTTTTTTTTTTCCAAAATTCCATAATGTTTGTAACACACAATATTCACACACACTTACTAAGTTCAAGCCAAAATATTTTTTATTTTAATATTTTCTTTTGCCATGTCGTTTCCTACTAATAGAGTAATTATTTTAAGTAATGCTTTTGACATAATATTATAAGTTGGACATTAATATTGGACTCAATTGATCTCATTGGTAACCTTTTTGTGAATATTTGGATGACCACATAATTGTGGAGGTTGACGGTATTCAACAACATTAATAATTCAACGTTACCTGGAAGAACTAATATGACTTGAGATAAAATACACTGTATACTATATACACTGTGTACTATACAGATATCTTAGCTGAATTATGTGTGTCTTTTTAAACCCAAGAAAAATTTGAGGGATTAGTCATGGGATCTCCATTGTCACCAGTACTAGCTAACATGTTTATGGACGATTTTGAATGACATGCTTTGGATTCATCCCAACTAAAACTATGCTACAAATACATATGTGGATGATACTTTTGTGTAAGGCAAGCAATATATAAAATCACTTCAACCAACAAAGCCAACAATACAATTCACCATGGAGAAGGAAAATGAAAAAATAATCAGTTTCCTTGTTATAGAGGTTATGAAATATAAACCTGAATTGATTACTTACAATTCACAGGAAATCTACACACGCAAACAGGTACGTAAATTTTTCTAATCTTACTGTCACCCAAGAGAATTAACCGGAACTATAAAATGTTTATAACAGAATCAAAAAGTCTGCCGTGAAAATCATTTGATAGAAATGATTCATGTCTATTAGGTGCATTCAGAGAAATTTTATACACCTTCAAATTAATCAATTATTCATTTCGTTAATTAATTTAATAATTCAATTTTAAATTTTTCAATATGTGAAAACCGGAATTCAAATTGTAGTAAAGAAGTTCAATATAGCTTTAATTCAAGTGCAAGAATGGAGAAGAGAGATCAACAGAAAATACTTGTAGTTGCTTTAAAATCTCTTGTGGTGTTTAATTTGCCTTCATATGTAGTCACTTTTCTACAGACTGTTATGCTAGTATGGATATATACTTGGGATGTGAGCAAAAATGGCTGACGAGCCATTGTGCACAAGTAACAACATAACATTTTATGCTACAAACCTGACTAGACTACAACAGAAGTCTCTGGATGAGCACTTGTTGGGAATGATGATGCTGTTACCAACTGACTTGACAAGGGAGGCAGAGTGAGATGACGGGGAGGATATGCTGGCAGAGGAGGAAGTTTTGGGTGTTGTGAATTCCACAGGCATTTCTTTTTTCTCTCGGCTAGTCCCCGGGAGATATTCAGGAATCACTATTGCATAATCATACAGTGTTTGTTGTTGTTGTTGTTTTCTGTTTGTTTTTGTACCCTTTAGACTTAAAACAAAGTTATTTTAAATGCTGTGAATACATCTAGCCCATTCCCATCTGCTACTGTATCTATGATTACTGTATCTGTGGCCTCAGCCTTCCACAATTTGTTCACTGACTATACTAATTCTGACAATATTGTACTGATAAACAGCCTATCAGTAAACCCCGCCTCTAAATTACACTAATGAGACCGTGTGACTAAGTGTGATCCTATTTGACCAAGCAAATACAGAATTTGTATTCAGTTAATTTCGAGTTTAGGTCTTAGAGTACTTTTTGTTGATTTATTTTAAATGTGTGATGACTGGTGATCACTATAAATTATGCATTGATACTTGCTGATGGAAGATACTATCCTCACATATCTTTACTTACTGAGCTCCTTATTTCTCTCATTAATAGAGCTTTATATATTTTTATTAGCTACGATGTTGTACCAATATTTGTGTTATTATTATAGGGTTTTATCTTTCCAATTAATATACAACAACGCATTATACATTTTCACTGAGTTAGTTCCTCATTCTGTTCTTGAGTAATAGTTCAGCTGCTATTGCATGATCTCATAGGAAACATTCTGCCTTACTTCCAGTCGTTCTTGTACGATGGCATACTCAGGATCTTGCACATCATGTCTTTGGATGAGTTGAGGAGAAGTATTAGATTCATTATTACTCTCGGAAGGAATCCTAGATGAATCACTGTTTTGTTGTTGTTTGAATTCTTTCTCATTTTGTTGCTGTTTTAGTATAAATGCAGTCAGTTTTCGATAGGTGGCTACAGTAACTACTAATAATCCAATATACACTGATACTAGAATAGCCTGCATGGAGAGGATAAATATTTCAAAGAAGGAAACCATCTCGACAGCTGTTATTTTACTCTATCCAATTTCATTTTAACTTGAAAATTTCTAGGATGCTATTTATAGCAACCAGAGTTAAGGTTTACGAGAGATTAAAAGTGGTCACCAGACTGTTTTTATAAGCAATGAAATAAATAGAAGCAATAACACAGTAACAAACCCGAAGTATAAAGAATAAGGCATGATTTGAAATTCTTATAGATGGGTATTAAAATACTTATTCGAAGTAATAAAACACCACCGAAGTAAACACTTAGTGCTTGTTGTCGTCTGGTCTTTCATAGACACACACACAGGACAGAGAGACAAGCTGATAAAAAAGGGACTTTTAAACTTTAAGCATGGGCACAACAAAGTTTACTTTAAGAGTCAGGCATCAGAATTTACTTACTAAAAGTTCTGTTGCCTTTTAAACTTTAAACTCATGCACACTATGGATACAATCAAATTGGGTTTACTTTAAGTGTCTGACATCAACATTTTAGAACTTGTTTACTAAAAGTTCTGTTGGCTTTTAAACTTAAGCAGGTACACACTGTAAATACAGCAGAATAAAGCTTACTTTAAGTATCAGGCATCAATTTATTAGATCTTATTACTATAAGTTCTGTTGGCTTAAAGACAGTCAGCGCGCATGTGTGAGAGGTTATAGTAGTCATCCCATATGTTTGTCTGTCACGCTCTGATGTTGGGGATCACTGACAATTAACGTTGATTATGCATGAACTTACTCAGAACGGCGAGTTAAGACCTTTCATTATGCTACTCTTTTTTTTTTCATTTTCAGGTTGATATTTGAGATAACGCAGAGCTGTCAGTTCTGCATAGGTACAAGCTTTTGAAAATAAAATCAGTTTCCTTGCTATACAGATTATGAAATATAAACCTGAATTGATTACTTAAAATTCACAGGAAATCAACACGCGCAAACAGGTATGTAATTTTTTCTAACCTTACTGTCACCCAAGAGTATTAACCGGAACTTTAAAATGTTTATAACAGAATCTAAAAATCTGCTGTGAAAATCATTTAATAGAAATGATTTATGTCTTAGCGAGGAGTCGTAAATTACTCGGCAGGAATAAACGGTTAAAGGACCTCACCTCTCGCTCTCTACGTGGCAATTCCCAAAGCGCAAATAGGCCCTATCGCTGGCACCTACGGCGCTTGCAACGGGGTCCTGCTAAAAGCAGGAAATATAAGAATTCAAATAGAAATTAAGAGCCAAAACAACAAAGTAATATGAGACATTAAAATGCAGCACAATGTCATAAAACAAGTGGTTAACCTTAAATGAATATCATTATAGCTACAAAGGAAAAGGGTCAACAACATTTGTTGCGTGCAAATAACTACTATGTAAGTTATTATTTGTGTAGTTCGCGGAAGACTCGAGTCAGGTACCTCAGGGCGTAATCCCTTGTGGAGAGCCTGTGGCCTCGACATGTCTATTAGGTGCATTCAGAGAACCTTCAAATTAATCAAGGAATTAATTCAATTTTTAATTTCAATTTTATTTAGTTATATGTGAAAACCGGAATTAAAGTTGTAGTAAAGAAGTTCAATATAGCCTTAATTCAAGTGCAAGAATGGAGAAGAAAGGTTTTTAAAATCTCTTGTGGAGTTTGATTTGCCTTCATACGTAGTCACTTTTCTACAGACTGTTATGCTAGCATGGATATATACTTGTGATGTGAGCAAAAATGGCTGGCGAGCCATTGTGCACAAGTAACAACATAACATTTTATGCTACAAATCTGACTAGACTACAACAGAAGTCTCTGGATGAGCACTTGTTGGGGATGATGATGCTGTTACCAATTGACTTGACAAGGGAGGCAGAGTGAGATGACGGGGAGGATATGCTGGCTCAGTTTTCTATAGGTAGATAGAGTAACTACTAGTATTCCAATATACACTGGTACTAGAAGAGCCTGCAAGAAGAGGAGGAATACTTCAAAGAGAGAATCCATCTCTTTTATAGGATAACTAATTAGGACAGCTATTTTTTTTTTTATTCTATCCAATTATTTTAACCTGGAAATTTATAGGATGCTATTTATAAATGAGAGAAAGCTTATGAGAGATTGAAAGTGGTTACAATTGATTAAAGTAAGTTTTTCTAAACAAACTTTTTTTTTTTACCAAAATTACTCTTGTAACCATAACAAATTCTTATATAATATATAAGTAATAACACAGTAATAAACCAAGTATTTAATATAAAGCATGATTTACAATGCCTATAGTTTCTGGCATCAAATTTTTTAGAACTTATTTGCTCATACAAAAATATTTTTATTATACTAAAGAAACTGGCACAATACAGATTCAATCACTGAAGGTTAAGAAGGTGAATGTCATTGAATTGGTTCATAAGATACGTTTTCTGTGATTCGGAGCTCTTGGTCCATTGCTGTGGCATATTCAGGCTCCTGGGAGCCACACCTACTGTCGGGAACAGGAAGTGGAGGACGTTGCTTCTCTTTGCTGTCAGAAGTGCTGCCATTGCCATTCTGTGGCCAGTTCTTGAATAACTTTACAATACTGTCCAGTTTACAAATTAGAGCAGTCATTTTCCTACTAATAATCATAGTAGCTGCTAGTAGTGCTGTCACCAAGGCCACTAGGAGCGATGTGAAAATAAGATGGATTAAATTCTCTGCCATCTTTGAACTGGGTGTTGTTTAGTCTATGATTTCCTTCCTCTCCGTTGTTCTACTCTATTACCCGAGCAAGTGTTATGGTTTTGTTATCAGTAGATGAATCTCCTTCACTTTGGAACGTTTGAAACGTTTGAAGTGAATGTATTCAATACTATATCATTGTATATTAGGGCTGCATACACAAAATGGTTCTTGAAGAGGCTAACTTGTGTCTTAGATTTTAGGAGAGGTAATGTGAGTAAAATACACTGGTATGAGACTATTGCGGTGATATAGCATGCAAAATATAGTGATGTCATGTTGCATAATCAAAATGTTAGATTTCTCAGTGGGTGAAGGCTTTTTCTAGGAGATGAACGCCCATTTGCCCAGATACTGTTAGATTTAGTAGTACATAACTGTTTGTAAATTTAGAAATAGAATTTTATCACATGACTGAAATTGAATGTAAGTGGGTATTAGATAATTTGTTCCCAATAAAAACCGTGGTGTATATCTTGCTTGCAGTATTTAATGTGTGGTACATGTGTATAAAAGAGGGTATTCTTTTTGTTGTTGGTGTTTTTGTTTTTTGTTTTTGTTGTTTTTTTGTCTTGTTTTTTTTTCAGAATTCCATGTTTGTAAACACACACAAACATTCACCTAAAACTTAACAAAATTACTATATTACAGCCATACAGTATGTATATATATATATATATATATATATATATATATATATATATATAATATATTAGCAATATTGTTTCCCACTAAATGATTAATTATTTTTGTTAATGATTTGACAAATAAAAAGTGCCAAAGTAATGGTTTCCTAGAAGGGACAGCTTCTCAACAATGGACAAAACCCGTGTTCCCATTTTGTCCTTCATTCGGAAGTTCGACTGTATTCTCAATTGTGTTACCCATAATAGTGTCTAGCTCGCATATAATATATACTATTAGAAATGATGTGGTATAACGCCAAGGTATGGTATGAATGACAATTTGCTTTTGCTGGTACAACATATTCGTAGTTACTTTATAAATAGTTGAGCATTATGAAATATGGGTGAAATATTGAGTAGATGAAGTTCTCATAGGATAGACCTTTATACTAATTCAATTATCCAAAACTAATTAATGTCTTTAATATCCTGTCAACTCTAATCGGTTCTAAATACATGAATAACCAAGTGGTGTGTAGCTATGGTAATTGTCTAAGCTAAATAATTTTAATTAAATAGAAATAACATTAGCTTTGCTAATTACAAATACTGATGCTCCAGTGCAGGAAATCGAACTGACAATTTCTAAGAACATGATATAAATAGCTACCTGTGTATATACTGGCTAATGGTAGTTTGGGATCACTCAGCATGGCCTGTCGATATAGATACTCACTGCCTATCTGCCATTGCTAGAATAAACACACACTAATGCACACTCACTAATGCACACACACACACTTAATAGCTGTTGCAATAGTAAATGTTGACGCATTGAAACATAGCATCCCACTGATAAATACGACAGTGCTAGAAATTAGTATTGCCTCTTGCCAAGAACGGAGAGATGGATTCTATCATTATTGCACAGACTGATGCCATTTTATTTGTAATAGTGTGCCTGTTGGTGGTTGTAATCGCTCTGTGTATTGCATTGATAGTATCAATTTTGGCCATCTATCGAAAAATTACTTCCGTAGTGTTCAGTCAGAAACGCTGCACCAATTCACTCCAAATTCTACAAAATATGATTTCGGTGGGAGCTGTTCCTGAGAATAAGGGGAACTCCAAACCTCAACTTGATGTCAAAAAGAAAGATACTCTGGAAGTTGTGTATGAGGATCCTAAGCACTGTAATGTATCCAGTGAGGGGGTTCAAGTGACAAGCAATGTCTCTTATGCATATTTAAAGTAACTTTATTAATAGCGTTAAAGTAAGGAATTGGAATCAAGTGTGATATTATCCACTATTTTCTTGTACTGTAGCTCCAAGTATACAGATATTATTGTCTTACAAATTTCAAACTTTGTCAGTTTTTATGAGTTACCTTATATCTTGTCCTCTTTATTTGCATTCACTAGTAATTATTTGAAATTTTAAAGTTGTGTAATTATGATAGGAATGGCTTTAAGTGCATGCAGTCACTGGGAAACCATGCCTCTTCACATCTCACTAAATTGGGAGTTTCCCCATCATGTGATTCATCAGCTGTTTTGTAGTTAATTGGTTTGCAATACTAATGTTTGGTTAAGCTTATTGAATAGTTGCATTATAAATATTCTCAATGTTGTATCGGTTAAATTATATATTTATTTAATGTGTATGGATATTATATTATGTGAAATTATTGGCTCACGTAATATAGTAATGAAATAAACTATCATTCAATAAAGACTTTTTTTGCTTTGCAAAGCATGCTAATATACAGATACCCCCCCCCCCCCCCCCCAAAATAAAATAAAAATTTTTTACTTTGTTAATCTCTGAGTCCAATAAATTCTGAGTATGTAAAAGAAGTACCAAAAGAGGGCACTACTTCTCTTAGTGTGTGCCATCAAAGGCTAATACAGTTCAATTCCAGTCTGCAGTGAACAGGAGTGATTCACTGTGCTGCCAAACACTACACTTGTGCTTTCATGAAAAGAGTAAAAGGTGAAGATATAGAATTTCAAAGGGATTGGTGACTCTTTTTTTTTTCTTCTATCTACGCATTAGTAGTTCTCACAGTGAACCTTCTTCTTAGGCACATTACTTATGTGTGGAGATTAAAATTAAATGCTTTTTATGAGATAAAATTGCAATGATATAATGTCAAATATAAGAATTTTATCACACAAGTGTCTAAATATGAGTACATATTAAAATAATTAACCAAAACAATACATATGTTAACTTAATTTTTTTACATTGTTTTCTTCTTACAATTGTTTTTGTTTCCTTTTTTATTCTTTATTTGCTTTTTCCGGTACATTAATTCTCCGTGCATTCATCCAGTTTGAGAGTGTGGTGAGAACTAGGCTTTCTCTGAATGCTGCGGAAGTGCTCAATATTGTCAGATGCATGTTCTGCCAAAGGCTGGGAAGGTCTGGTACTCTTAGCACGTTGAAAGAAGCCATATTTCCTGAAGAACTTCTTGATTTTTGAGTCGGTGGAAGCATTAGACCGACGACGACGACTCGTGCATTTTTTAAAAAAAGTGAAGACAATCACACACAGGAATGAAAATATTGGAATCAGTATTAAGCAGTATGGAATCAGGGTATAGTAGAAGAATTGATTAGTGGAATCAGTGACACTTGTTGTAAGAGGAGAAGATAAAGTTAACACTAGGATATCAGTGAGAAGAACGTGTGTTTAAGATATTCAGCCACTTCTTGGAGTAAGGCTGAAAGACTGAGTGGAGTAATAACACGAGGATATTCAGTGTTGTCAGTATATTGTTGTCGTGAGGAAACGGTCCCATCTTTATACCGTTCAGTACATATATCACTTGCTTAGCCAAGAAATACAATCCAAGCGATATCTTGGGTTAAAACATGCTTGAAACTCCTTCACTATAAGTTTTAATGTAGATTTCGAGGTGTTGACACATTTTGAGATCAAAGGAAAAAATAAGAGCAAGAAAGCGAGTGGTATTGAGTAGAATAACTCAGCAAATATTGCAATTACAGCAAATGGAAGGTGAGCTTTTCCAAAATATGTCAAATTGGGGTCAAGCTGAACTTTCAGACTCCCATTGACTGATATTGGAATAAGAAGATTTATACTTGTTTGTGCTACTGATGTATGACAGAAGAATAAGAGCAAACAAGTAGTTTTAATGGCATAGTTTTCTGGTGGTGAAAGATACCTTCGTACTGGGCATCGACGCAATAGTAGAATGAGGAAAAAAACTGAAAGGCTTATAAATATTGGCGTAGCTAGTCGAAATGTCTCATGGTATAGGGGACTTTCCCAGTGCTCTGAAAAGCAGATATTTATATACCCAAAAACTGTATTGTCTAATGCAGCAAGTGCTGCTGCAATATACACTGTCACTTGGATCCACACCTTACCAAATATTTCACTGCTTCTGGTGTGTATATAGAGGCTACACTGAAGAAGTACACTGCTCCATACATGTATCCAGACCCAACACTCAAGCTATAAGAGACACCCAAAAGAATAATTATGACCAGGAAAGTCCAGTAAGCGAATAGTACTATCAACAAAAGTACTGTGTTCTCAGTTTTGCAGCTGGAATGTGGTGTGCAATTAACACCAGCCAGTGTAAATGAATAATTACTATGACAGTTTGAGCACAAAAAACCAGACCTTCCTTCTTTGCAGACGTCATTTGGATTGTGAATGTTGCAGTAGGTAAAATTTAAGCAATTTTGGGAATTGTGTGGGCAGTACTCTTCTATGTGTGGGCAGTACTCTTCTATGTACAAACAGTTTTGTGAAGGGCAAGGATACACTTCTTCATAAAGAGCTGAGTACCAGAAGTGGCGCTTTAGCTGTAAATTTAGACCGTGAAGACATTGTATGTATTCCATTGTCTGGTCTGCACATACACAAGTTTTGTTGTCAGTGGAATATATATATCCCAGTCGGCATGGGTATAAATCGATATCAGTGTCTATCATTGCGAGACCATAGGGCTCATGTCTTTCATAGTACAACTTAACTATCAGTTTCTTCTTCGCATTTACTTCAGGTCCAAATATTGAAAATTTAATGCTTTCAGTGTGATTATCCAAACTAATTGTCTTGGGTCCCAGCAGTTTGTAGCTCTCGGACATCTTTTCACCCTTAACAGAGTGAATTCTAAGATAGCCTATCCTAACGGCGGTACGCCCAAATATATCAGTCCAGTTTTGCAACTTTAGATAAAAGTCTTCACCCAGCATTAACTGGGGGCTTTCTGTCTCCAATGACATGCTGATGTTATAGAGTGGGAAAAGTACTTCTGTTTCTGACTGCGGTAAGAAATTAAAAACTTCAATAATTTGCTTATTTTTCCAAATCCAGCACCCTCCAGTACTTTCTAAATATATGGACTGTTCTATTCCTCCAGCATAATTATTACTAAAATTAGCTGAGGTGTGTTCATTGTCAATGTCAAAAGTACAACCAAGTGCTTTTGAGTATACTGCTCCTCCAAACACAGACGCAGTGTTATCAGTGAACTCTGTTTTGGAACCTAAGTCAATATAAGAATTTCCTTCAATGTATATAGCACCACCGATGGTTCCTGAATTACCTTTAAAAACAGTTCTGCATCCTATAACTCCAGCTGAATTTCTCATTACCAGTGCAGTACCAGAATTATTAGTGAAGTTCAATCTGGAAGATAAGCAACTAAAGACAGCATTTTCCGCTGAAACAACACCAGAACCATCGCCTGTTGGCCAATTGTTCTCAAATGTACAGCCTGAGAATTCACCAGCAATTAAATATTGTGGATATCCCTTTCCAGTGTGCGTATAAGGTCCTTTAAACCCTATTGCAAATCCAGAACTACTTGCAGAGTTGTCAGTCCAATAGGAGTCAGTTAAATTAACCACGGCAGTATGGCAGGTAGTGCAAGTGGTTACGGCAGCTACGGCTCCACCCCAAAAGGCGTTATTGCTAATGAATCTGCAACCTATCGCTATGAGTCTGTCGGGATTACCAATAAGCATTAAGTTGTTGTCATCATCAGATACGTGACTGCTCAGTTCAAATAGGACAGCTCCACCTTGACACAAAGCTTTGTTGCTGATAAACCTACTGCGAACTATGGACACGAAAGTATATGTGCTTATTAAGATACTAACTGCCCCACCGCCTATAGCAGAGTTATTGTGGAATAGACAATTGTATATTAACACCGAGAGATTATATTGCAAGTTTCCTCCTGAACGTACAACATCGATAGCTCCCCCGCATTCATAGAAATTATGGCACACACCTATCTCGTCTGCACATTCGTTGCTACTTTCGTTTCTGTTGTAATTATTTGTGAAATTACTGGAAATAATATTGATGGAAGTATTGCTTTTGGTTGAAGACATTCTTATGACAATACCTCCAGCTCGTGAACACTTTTCATTTGCTAAGTTGAGGCCTAGAAAGATGTTGTTGGTAATGGTAAAGTTTTCAATAACATCTATAAGGAGTAGTCCAGAACCACAATGGCTGGAGAAAGAACACTTATCAAAGTGAACATTTTCAGAATTTTCGACCATTACAGAAGCGTGATGTATATTCTCGTAAGTGTGGTTACTGAATGATGAGGAGTCAAACAAGCACCTCACAAAGTGTAAACTTTCAAGAAAGAATCCGACAGAAGAATTCAAATATAAACCACTATTCCCTTCACAGTGAATCGATGATTTTTGCTTCATACTATTGTTTCCAATTATAGAAATATTAGTCCAGGACGAATTGAATAGGAGTACTTTGTTGTTTAGTAAGAGGTCATCCATTATCTTCATAGTGGCACATTGGTGGATGTTGTCTTTGAGATAGGAGAGGCTGGCACAGGGATGGTTTCTCTGGTCTGGTCTCAGACAGTCCTCAGAGTCTGTACCAGTTCTACTGGATACATAGTACACTGACCTAGTCACACAGGAGTCTAGAGAGAAGACCAATTGAATGAGGCAGCTATGTAGGATAATATAAACAAAATTTGTCATTGTTATCAAAGCCAAATGAAGTAGAGCTGGATCCAATAAAAAAAAATATGCTCTTATAATACTAGCACTTGTGAAACGTTTGATTTCAAGTTTGATTACTCCTGTCCCTAGAGATGAATACACAAGGGAACCCTCAATTGTAGCTTTTTAAGGCAGTAACATTGTAAGTAGTATTATGCTATTCCAAATGCATATATTTAGAGTAAGATTAGTAGTAGGTTGTGTAAAGTGTGACCTCTTGTTACCTATGTGGATTACTAGGCCATCAGAAATACTCAAGTGTAATTACTTGTATGCTCAGTGGCAATCAACATTGCAATATATGTACCATGCGAACTTCACTCGTATTACTTCATTGAATCTCTATTATGTGTAAATACCACATCATATACTTTTTTTTTTTCAACTATATTAAAAATAACTACCATTGGTGACAAAAAAAAAAAAAAGGGAATGAACATTTAATGACATCATTGAGGGGAAAGTCCATATGATTGTAGCAAAAGTTTTAAAATTATAAACCAATACAAATTTATTCTTTGAATTAATACACAGGGGAATCATCGAGTATTTGTGAGACGGTGTGAAATAGTTCCATAAGATGCACTTTGTTGCTTGGAAGTATCGCTACTATCCCAGTCTTCTAGTAATGGTTCTCGATAAGCACTGTTACTATGATTACCATTAAATACCGAGTTGGGATTGCGAAGGCTTTTAGAACTATATCTCTTCGGAGTTTCAGTGCTTTGAACTTGTAAGGAATTGCGCTGTGTTGCAACTTTTCTGTATACGGCAAATTTGTTGAATAAAACAAAGGTATTTACACCAAGAAGGCTAATTACTGGTACCAAGATCAAGCTGTAAGAAATAATGACGTTATAAAAGAAGTCATTGATAGAATTATGAGTGTTTGTCTTAACGGGGGAAGTCAGAGATAGTACTGCAATGTCAGTGAGCAGAATTGTGTCCAGTATGTTCAGCCATTTGTTAGAGTAGGGCTGAATGCTGGTATGAATCAATAGAACAAGCACATTGACAGAAGTCAGGATGTTGTTGGAGTGCGGGAACGGTCCTGAAATGATTCCTCTCAGCAAATATATCACCTGCCTCGCTAAGAAATAGAATCCAGCATACCAGCGATATGCTGGTTTGTAGCACGCCTGGAACTCATCCACAATAGCTTTCAGCCGAAATCTAACTAAGTTTACACGCCTTGATATTAATGGAGCAAATAGAAATAGAAAGCACAGCGGAATACAGAAGAACAATTCCGCACAAATGGCAGCAATAGCGAAAGGGGCATGGGTTTTTCCGAAGTAGGGAACTGTGGGATCAATTTGAACCATTAGATTACCTTGTATAGACATGGGAATAAGTAGCTTCAAACTTGTGTATGATATTGAGGTATAAGAGAGGAGAATGAAAATACAAATGGCATGAATCGGAGAATTCTCAGCGAAGGAGAGGCGTCGAGGTATAGGAAAGTATCGAGACATTATTACAAGTAGGCCTATTGCTGACATTATAAATACTGGCGTGGCAAATCTGAACAACTCATGGTAGAGATGACTGTTCCATTTCTCCGCAAAGCAAATGTCTACGTATCCCAGTAGTTCAGGGTCCAGCAAAGTCAATGCAGTTCCTATGTGCATTATTACCTGCAGCCATGCTTCACTGAATAGCTCACTACTTCTAGTATATATTGTGGCAACACTGAAAAAGTATACTATTCCATACATGAATCCAGACCCTACACTCAATTTGAAAGATAAACTTAATAGAAGAACTAGCAAGAATAAGATCCAATAAGTTAACAGAGCAAGCAATAACAATGCGGTATTTTTTGCATTGCAAGTGGCACTTGAAGTGCACTTAACACCTGCAAATGTGAACGAAGAATCATCGGCACGTTTGGAGCACAAAAATTTCGATCTTCCTTGCTGACAGACACTATCCTCAGTTTCAACATAGCAATAGTCTTGAGCAAGTGAGCAGGCTCCAGTCTGATTTGGGCAGTGCTCGGTCATGAATATACAATTAATAGATGGGCATGGGTAGGCCTCGTTGCCATCACCAGAAAACCAGTAGTGACGCTTCACGCATATGCTATGTCTATGTGTGACACACTGAACATTGTCCGTAGAGATTTGACATATACATTCGTTTTGTTCGGCTACATATTTGTAGCCAATACGACACGGAACAATAGTTAAATTTATTTCCTTTTTGCTAATACCTAATGGTACGTGCCTGTCAAAAAACAAGTCCAAGGTTATATTTTCCTTCTCTGCAACTCGTGGTCCTGCAATCATGAACTCAATCTCATGGGTGTAGTTGTCTATACTGATAGTGGTTGGGCCAACGAGATGGTAGCTGGAATTCACAGTAGAGGAAATTCTAAGAAAACCGATACCGACAGAAGTACGGCCGAAAATGTCAGTAATACCGAAGGGCTTTAGATTGAATATTTCACCGAGCATCACTTCATGGGATTCTAGTGTTAAAGTAATATTAAAGCTATAAATTGGAAGAAGTATTTCCCAGTCAAGTGGGGAATCGTAACAAAAGTAATCCATAATCAGCTTGTTCTGTTCACCACATTCCCCTAAGTTTTCAATATATATGGACTGCTGTATCGAATCAGCTGAATTGTTTCGAAACGAAATGCTTGAGTTAGCAGCTGAAGTTAAATTAAACGTACATTGGTTAATCACTTGTGAGTAAACCGCACCTCCCCATACCGAAGCAGTGTTGTTTGCAAACCTTACATTACTGAGTGGCTTTATTTCAATAGTAGCATTTCCATCAATGTATATAGCTCCACCAAGATTACCGGTATTCCCTGAAAATATCAAATCGTTTTGAAAAATTGCGTGAGAGTTATGCAATGCCAAAGCAGTGCCGTGATTGTTCGAAAAATTAGTAAAACTGTTTGAAAATATCAATTCTGCACTCTGGGCCGATATTGTTCCATAACTATTGTTGGTTCCTCTGTTGTTTTCCAGATTACAATCGGAGAACTGAATGGCTAGGAAAAATTCATTATACCCTTTTGTATTCCTTGGATCTGGTCCACTCAATGATACGGCAGACCCTGGCCCGCTTGCAGAGTTGTTGTACCAAAGGCTGTTGGAAGCACTCACTGAATAGTGGCTGCAGGTATTTCCACAAATCCATTGAGAAATACTTATAGCTCCACCAGAATTTGCTGCATTACTTATGAAATGGCAATTCTTTAGCACAACTTTCCGACCCTGATCATACTTACTTACTGCTCGTGTTTGATCCAAGTAATTGAAAACTCTGTCGTTGTCTAGGTTGAAAGCTAACATTATGGCTCCACCCTGGCAGTCTGCTCTATTGTTAGTGAAATTAGAGTTCAATATAATCATGTTGGTGTTATTGGTAAAATACAAACTGGCAGCCCCTCCATTGGGGGCCTCATTGCCAATAAAAGCACAATTCTCAATGGAAAAGGTCAAATTTTGTGAATCATTTAGTTTATTCCATCGAATGAAATCCAAAGCACCTCCGTAATGTTGGGGACTCTTCTTTGTGGGATAATCTCCACACTGTGCACATGTGATATTTTTGTTGACGTTATTGAGGAACTGGCAATTTTCTATTACCACGAAAGTGTTGGAATTCAAAGTATACAATCTGATTACAATGCCTCCACTCCTGGGTTTAGATTCTTTGAGGTATTGTCTATTGCCTGTGAAATTACTGTGCTTAACGGAGGTGGTTCCAAACACATCCACCATGAGGAGACCGGATCCGATGTGATTGTCAAACGAGCAATTTAAAATGCTGACATCGGCTGATTTTGTAATCAGAACTGAAGTGTACAAAAATACTTTGAAACTGCCAAATGGAAGTAGTATATCAGCTTCGTTGTTTTTAAATGAACAGCCCCTGAATTGGATATGTTGTAGACTAAATGATGTCACTGAAACCAACTTGATGCCACTGTTCCCAATACAGCGTAAGTTGACACTATGACTAGTATTACTAGCTCCTTCTAATGTCACATTTTTCCAAGACGAATCGAAATGAAGTACAGTATGGTTTACTTGAAAGTCATGTAAAATTGTGATGGTTACACACCTGTGAATAGATATCTTCATCAGATAGGATAGGCTGGCACAGGGATGGTCTCTCTGGTCAGGTCTCAGACAGTCCGCAGAGTTTGCACCAGTTCTACTGGATACATAGTACACTGACCTAGTCACACAGGATTCCTGGGAGAGAATAGGTTGGAATATACAGCACAGGGTAAAGCAGAGTTTAAATACAGTTCTGACTATTGCATCCATAAGTTATTTTCTCAGTAGACTTTTCTCTAAACAAAGTATTTTTACATCCCAAACTGTGCAGTGCTGTACCTTATTAAGAACTACTATAGTTTATACTAATAAGGGGTTACCTCACTATAGTTTATACCTGGTAGTGATAGTGGTAGCCATTATACCTAGTGATCTTTTACAATATTGTTTTGATTCTTAAAGCATAGTTCTCAAAGTTATTATGGATCTAAGTTCTTATTGGTTTTACAAATGTAGTCATAGAAGTGAAATTAAGTCTTCCATTCCAATCACTTTGCACACCCTCTGTGCCAGTAAGTTTCTTGTGACGAACATATGTACTATATATTTTCAGGTAAAGTCATCCAGTTTTGTCTAACTCAATCTATTGAGTGGTTTATAATACTTTTTTATGCTTAATGTATTGGGTATCCATCTTGAGTTTGGTTCTCTCTATATCCATTGAAACATTGATATGGGTAATAGGTATAGTATTTCTGGTTTCCAGTCTGGAGTACTCAGACATTACTACTTGTGCCAGCACACATGTTTCAATATTCAAACCTAACCTCGTTCTGTTGGTTGTGAAGGAAGTAAAATACTACTGATTACATAACCAACATCAATTAACTGATAACTAATTAAGCTTGAATTCTGCCAAGTGCAAATATGGTGATAATTTATAAACCAGATTACTACTCTGGTGAGATTGGAGTAGTGAGTGATGATTCATGGGTTGACTGCCTGTGGGCCACTACACTGTTGTACCCACTGTAACCAGTATTCAAGGCACAGCTGTTTTGGGATGGATTGCTAGTACTTGCTAGTGTTAGCTAACAATCTTGGTTCTTTGTTTTAAAAAAAAATACAACAAAAAAACAACTTACATTATTCACTTCTGTTTATGAATGTACTTACGCAAATAGTTGTTTGATATTAGAGCAAGTATTTTTAAGTACTTGTACTGTTCTTAAAAGTGCTTGTATCACATCCTTTTTCTTTAACAAGTTTTTCAAGTCTCTTAACAATTGGAAATAATAAAAAGGAATAAAAGAAAAGTCGGGCATTTAAAATGGAATTTCTTTTAAGATGGAAGTTCTTTTTTTTAACTGTAGGTGTACTTCCCAATAGCAACCATGCAGGACAGTAGCTACCAATATCAGACGAGAATATGGAAGGAAACAGAGCAGAGTAGTGAGCAAGAAGGGATTTAATCCTTGTCTAGTGTTCTTCCCACCTACCCTACCCAATTGAATTTAAAACACATAAAAAAGAAGAAAATATAATACGCTTGTGTGCTAGTTATGACAACGATGTGTATTCATGAAATGTTCATGAGCTTAAACAGTTTTTTTAAAACATTGACATTGTTTGAATTGGTAAATTGTCATCACATTCAGTAGAAAGTGATTAATTGTAACTAAAAACTGAGTGGAATAGACGAGGAAGGCGGTGTGGATTAAAAAAGGAAGGCAAAAGTATTATTAGCATTTGTAGCAGCATGTACTACTTGCTGAATAAAGTAATTATGCATTAATATAACTACTTCAAGAGCACTCTGAAGTATTGGTAAAAATGGAAAGTGCTTTAATACAGTACAAGTTCTTATTTACTCAATTTACCAAAGCATTTGAGTACTTCATGAGTACTTTATGATCTGTACTAAGAGCATCTTTATTGGTGTAAAGTCACATTCATGTATTACCTTCAAATGTGTTGCATTCATAGGTAGTGAATTTATGTTGATGCAATTTAAACATCTAGATTAAGTTAGTGGACTACACACGTCTTTTTTATTTGAAATACAACGTTTCGATCGAAGTTGCTCGATCTTCTTCAGGTGGAATATAACTGAAATGGCTGGGTGATGGTGATACAGAAGTTTATTATAGGTATGAGATATAATAGAGCAGTTGGTGACTGAATGAAGGTGTTGATAAGAGTCTATTGATGCTTTTATTGATGTGTTAAGATAGAATGAGTCTGACTAGTGGGGTGAGGAATGCCAGAGTAAAATGGGTGAATAACCAATAAGTCAGTAAGTAAGAAAAAAAAAATAAATAAATAAATATATATATATATATATATATATATATATTATATATATGAAATAAAATAATAAATAAATAAGTAAACAAATAATGATAATAAAGATATGCACTTATGTGATGTTGCTCATCCATATTGGGCTGATGTTAAGTCCTTGGTCTTGGTTAAAATTTGGAAGACTTTTGATGTGGATTGCCTCCTTAATTCTTCTTCTATGCCAGATGCTTTCTTTTTCTGTGACAGTGCTGCCTTGCCAGTCAATTCTATTGTGTTCCTCCAGGCAGTGTTGTGCAACTGCTGACTTCTGAGTTTCAAAGTTCTTGCAACAGTTATATTCCACCTGAAGAAGATCGAGCAACTTCGATCGAAACGTTGTATTTCAAATAAAAAAGACGTGTGTAGTCCACTAACTTAATCTAGAAATTACCGATTCCACGTCAAGAATGACCCTTCGAAATCATACAATTTAAACATCGTTGAATATATAATGACACACTGTATTCCTGATATGGAACGAAGTACTTTGGTTTAAATGAGTGATTTTAGCTTTGGTACTGGTTGTTCATTGTATATGTTTGCTTTTCAGCTTTCGTTTTTTTTTTCACTACATTAAAGAAGGCCAAACACACACATATACACAAGCACGTACATGCACATAACACACACAACCCAGTGTGCTTTACCTGGAAA
>WLWD01004871.1_pt1 | contig 21520 bp, 18 predicted proteins | sample 6712731 | NCBI WGS metagenome assembly WLWD01 (sample SAMN12718690, study PRJNA576275) | sponge metagenome | isolation source: marine sponge | host: Mycale hentscheli | place: New Zealand: South Island, Marlborough, Capsize Point | collected 2014-11-01
CCCCCTTTCAGGTACACAAACTAAAATCGTGTTTAAGCCTTGACATGTTTTGCGAAGGAATAATAGAATTTAAAATGGACAATCCTAGGATGGTCAAAAATTGAAATGTCTGAGCGACTTGCAAAATACGTGAAGAGGACCGGTGTAAAAAGAAATGTTGCAGTACCTTATAAAAAGTGGACACCAGAACTACGACAGCCGTGCCCCTCCAGTACTTTTCGCTACTCCCTGCAGATCGGGCTAGCCAGACACTTTACGGCCAACTGTCAAAGTCGATTTGATGGCCGACTTCGTGACCGGCGACAAACGGAATATAAACTAGAGCCATTATTTTAGGAAAAAATCGGACTACTTGAGCCTTTCAATTTAGCGACCTTTACCCTGACCTTAATTATTATCGAACAACCTTGGAAACGTGTGTGAAATCTGGGTTGATAATGGTCATCAATTTGCTAAAAATTATTTGCGGAACGATATATTATATATTGGCACTGAATCGTTCCACCGCCTCTGCCACGTCAAGGTCTCTAGAGATGGAATACAATATTAGCGAGTCAGAGGTCACAACTAAATCTGAAGCCAAAATTGTTTCAATGATTACAGAATATTCAGCATTAAACAAACCAATAAATGTAACTTGGAAGGTAGATGGACAATATTTAGAAGTGTCATGGCTTCATTCTAACTTGCTTCAGTCAATTGAAGGGTATTATGTTTCACTGTGTGCCTGGTATCAAACCACTTGTGGTCCACCAGAATTTATTCATTTTAGTAAAGAAAAAGTCAATGGTAGGATTTTAGGCTTGGCACCTGATTCTAATTATATTCTTAAGGTACGCCTAATGTTATATATGACATACTTTTATTATTATTCTTTTTCTTTTTTTTCAAAAACGATCTATTAATACTAATGATGATAAATAATAACAATAAATAATAATAATAATAATAATAATAATAATAAAAGGCGAAACAAACAAACAAAAAGCTTAAAGAGCCTAGCCTGTGCTGCCCATCAATTATTATTATTATTATTATTACAGTATTATTATTATTATTATGGCTGACTTAGTGTGGAATGTTTATATCTATTTTGTTTTTCTTTGTAACTATATCAGATGAGATCTGATTGACAAAGTCACTTTGGTATGTAGCTAATGAGCTTGCAGTGAATGGGACCGGTGTTTAATTGCTAGCCTTATAAAACAGTTGTACAGTATTATTACAGGTTAAAGCTAGCTAGTGTACAATGCAAATGAATTTATTACAGGCCATTTTGTACAATGCAAATAAGCATCATTATATTATTACAGGTTATAGTGTACAATGCATATGAACACAAGTCAAGTTCACCAAGGTTTATTAATACAGCAAAACTAGGTTAGTATTACGTGCATCAATCCACAAGTGTTCAGATGTTAGAAATATTGTGTTATACTACTCCAATATGGTATAACCCAGCAAATAATGGAGAAATGTATATAATTAGTGTAGAAAATTTGGATTAAATATAATTAGTGTAGAAAAATTGGATTAAATTATATATAGAATATAGATGTATTCTCTCTATTTCACAGGCTTTTTTTTAAACACAGACTTTAAAAATGTTTTGCTGTCACCAGTAATCAAACTCAGGACTGCTTGCTAATGCACTCTGCCACTGAACTACAACAACCAACCAGCAACCAAACACTTCAATTCAGTATTCATACTATTAAGGGGTACTGCTATGCTACTGTCTCACTCTCAACAGACCAGTGGAAATATTCTATGCTTTTTTATCTGTGGAATTTTTATTTACTCTGCTAATTTATCACTTCACAATTCTTTCTCAGCCTTCTTTTACTCATTAGATGTATTCTCTCTCTTTCACAAGCTTTATTTTATTTAAACAATTGATACAGAATTTTAAACTGTTTGGTTGTCACCAGGAATCAAACTCAGGCCCGCTTGCTTTACGCACAAGCTTTCTGCCACTAAACTATGACAATCAGCCAGTCAGCAACCAAACACTTCAATTCTGTAGTAGTATTGTTATACTTTTAAAAAAAACACCTGTGAAAGAGAGAGAGAGAGAATACAGTAGAATATCAGTTATCTGAACATGTTGGGACCAATAGGTGTTCTGATAACTGAAATGTTCAGATATCTGAACACCTTAGAAAATATTCTAATGGAGGGGTTGGTCAAGCAATTATTAGTGTCTGCACATACTACTGTTAGATTTTGGTGTTTTTAACTGAAGTGTTTGGATAACAGATGTTCAGATAACTGACATCCTACTCTACACCTATTGAGTAAAAGAAGACAAAGAATTGTGAAGTGATAAATTAGCAGAGTAAAAAAAAATCCACGGATAAAAATAATCTTTGAAAAAAGAAATTTCCATTGGTCTGCTGAGAGCGAGCGACACTGTAGCATAGCAGTACCCCTTAACAGTATAAATACAGAATTGGAGCATTTGGTTGCTGGCTGGTTGTCATATCTGATTATGTCATGCAGAAGTTAAAGTGTATAAGTCCAAATGTTTAAAACAAATTTCTACACAGATTTTTTGAGAGCAGAAGGATTGACTGTGTCTCAAATAACATCCTCTAGTGCATTCTTCAAGTGGCATCACGATGCACATAACAATATTCATGATGTTCGGTTCAAGTTACAGTGTGCCGGTATGAGACAATGTCTTTCACATGATAGGGAAATTATTCAACAGAAATATACCATTCATCATTTGAGCCACTCTACCTCCAGTGGGAAAGAAAGGTTCTTAGCTGAGAACATTGCATCTAACACCAAATACACTTGTTCCATTTCAACAATAGCTGGAACCATTCAAAGTCCTCCAGCACAAACCATTGAGTTCTCCACTGGATATGGAGGTAAAGGATTTCATGGACTCAATTGACTTTATAGTTTCATATTTTTAAGGACATCAGGATTTCACCAAGAATCCTCCATTTTCTTACACCCCCCTTCCCCCCCCCCCCCCCCCCCCCCCCCCCAACCTTTCACCCACCCCTAAGAATTTCTAAATCTTGAAGTAATGGTTACAAAGTGTCTTCAGTGACTATTAGTAAGTCCTATACACAAAAATCCTAAATGAAACCCTGTCAATAATAGCTAACTCATGTTGTTGTTATTATTGTTGTTGTTGTTTTTATCTCGTGTAATATTGTATTGTATTAAAGCTCCTCCAATTCCACCCACACCTATTCTTCACGTGAGCCAGGACAGATCTTTCTCTGCAAGTGTTAGTGCTACTTCAGAATGTAACGGTCCTCTGAGGTACTGTTTCAGTTTCAATGTGCATGTAATTTACTTTATTATAAGGGGTTATGAAAATTGATCCCCATGTCATTTTAAACATCCGAAGATAGTATTAACAGAAAGAGAAAAGACAGTATTAACAGAATGAGCAGAATGAGACACTCAAATGGCTAGACAGTTTATGGTAATAGCTAATTAATCTTGTACCATACAGTTAGTTCAAACCGTCTAATCAGATTAAAGAATGTATAGCTACCGACCACCTAGAAAGTGAATATTTTTCCCCCGAGGTCTAACCCCCTGAGCATGCATCAACCAAACTTAAGCTGCAACCATTACCTGAAACACTAACAAAATGTGTTGTCAGTTCTGCTTTACCTATAGCCTAGAGCCATTGGTTTGAGTCAGTTGCACTACTTCATTCGCTCAGTACAGGATGTACATTATCCTCAGGCCTTCAGATCCTATACCAACCTCCACCTAGTGGTGTAACCTATACCTACCTAATTTAAATGCTGTCTTGTTGTTAACCGCTTCTATGCACTCATTAACTTGCTGTTACTCAATTCTGCCATGCAAGGACAGTGAAGTGAACGTTAACTCAGCGATGTCATAATGAGGAGAACTGCAATGCATTTAATACATGATAGAATAATAATGAGAGTGAGCAAATAATGTATGTTTATACTTGTAATCTTTATTCAAATATTATTTGTAGAATAGAAAACGTTTTTAATGTAGTTGTATTTTATGTGTATTGTAGCCACTACTTGCTCATAGCAGTCCCAGTGGTCAGGCCCAAGGATTCTTCAGTCACTGCACCTTTCACTCCAGTGGTTCCACGTAATGAAATATTACTGAAGTCACTACGCACACAAACAGTGGATGTAGTCCAGCAACCAATTCCATTTCTGGTTTCTTCTATCCATCCCAATGATATTCCCACCACAATCAACTTTGGATATAAGTGGAGACATGCCTTCAAAGCCAATCATTATTACTCTGTTGTACTAGTAGTATTCACAAAGACAAACGTAAGTGTAGACAGGTGTGAGTTCAGATGCCCAGAATGTAGACAGGTGTGAGTTCAGATGCCCAGAGTGTAGACAGGTGTGAGTTCAGATGCCCAGAGTGTAGACAGGTGTGAGTTCAGATGCCCAAGATGTACTTCAAGTATATTTTTTCTTATTTCAAAATTCATATAATCAGATACAGACAATTCAAATCATTCCGCCAAACATAAAAACTGATGCAGTATAAATACCCAGGCTATAATTAATGTGACCACAACTCAGGAAATACATTTAATTACAATGATCATAATAATGATACAATAACAAATTCTAGCATGCTAAGTTATTACACTATGCCTCCAATTGTGGAATAGTTCTACATTATATGAGGATAGCTTGTTTCTAAACAAATCTGCCTGTGATAAGTGGTAGTGCCCAAATGAATGGGTGAGACAGCTGTGTAGTAGAGCAGGATAACTACAAAATTGTGCACTTTTTGAAAAAAGCATGAAACTTCGATCATAGCTAGTACATACCATAAGGATTAATTTAAGATGTGGAGGGAAGTTGGATTTGACCTCTGGAGACCGGAAGAGGTCAAATTCAAAATGGCCGTCATCTATCCTTCCTATTCTTCAAGCGTGCTTATTTTTGGTTGGTAAAGAACAATTAAAGGGTCATTTACTACCAAATTGGGGGTGCTCGTTCACTTGGAAATACTTTTAAGATCACCAAAACTATAGAAAGTTACCTTTAGACCATGTTTAAGGTCAAAAATGACCAAAAAAAATCAAGTGAGTGTTTTTTCCCTGTGCTATTGACCTATTCAACTATTGCGCAATTCATACCCATGTGCTTACTTAGTGCAGGCACAACTATTGCGCAATTCATACCCACATGTGCTTGCTAGTGCACCAGTGATTTGTACATTCACAATTTGCTATTTTTGTGCCAGTCCCAGTCTTCTTAATTTCACAGGCTAAGACTTCCAGCTCAGGTTAGTCATAGAATAAAGCACTCAAGTGCTGGTGGTAATAGTGTCTGTCTGCATTTCAGCTTAGCTACTGGTGATTATATAGCAACCATGTCCAAACGTCCCACTCTGATGGACTTTACCCAGCCTTCTACATCCAAGCAGCTAAAACCACCCTCAAGCACTAACTGGGAAATTTGTGCTTTCTGCCAAGTATCTCAGGTGAACCTTTGCAATGTCCATTCAGATCAACAAAGCAGTCTGTTGGTAAGAAAAAGGCATTTTATGAGCAAAAGCAGAGAGAACTTACTGAAGGACAACAGCAAAGTACTCCTACACCTGTGCCAACCAGAACTTACTTGCTTCTTTTGTGATGAGCCTGCTGATTCTGCAGGCTTACACAAAGCATCAACCTACAATATCGATGCGGAAATGTGCCCTTGAAGTCGAGGACCAAGCTTGCTGCAGGAGACATGATTGCCATTGATGCCGTGTACCATCACAAGTGCCTTTGTTCGCTATACAATAGAGCTAGGCATGCTGCATTCAAAAATGATGATGAAGGCGAGTCTTGTTTGCATGGCATTGCCTTTGCTGAGCTGGTGGCTTAGAGGATGTGAGAAGCAATGAAGATAGTGCTCCTATCTTCAAATTGACAGACATTGCTCAACCAGCTTGGTCTAACTGTAGAGAAGCGAATTCACGTGACCAGGCTGAAAAAGAGACTTCTTTCAGCACTTCCTGATCTCCGAGCACAATCACAGGGAAGAGATATTCTTTTGAGTTTTGAAAAGGACATTGGACCAGCCCTCATGGTGGCCAGTTGTCATGATGATGATGCTATTCACCTCATGCGAGCAGCCTAGGTAGTGCGCAAAGAAATCTTTGACTCAAATTTCTCTTTTGATAGATCATTCAAGGAAAACTGCCAGCAGGAAGCTGTGCCACCATCCCTATTGGCCTTGGTAAGTATGATACTTGAAGGTACAAACATCAAGCATAAGGCTCAGACAATTGCTACAAAACCTAGCCTAGCAATCTCTCAATTGATGGTCTTCAACAGTATGAAGCATACCCGAAAAGTTGACTCATCAGGTTTGACACGTCATCGCTATGGCCAAGAAACCCCACTTCCTATCTACTTGTCCCTCAAAATCCATGCAGTTACACGAAATAGAGGGCTCATTGACACTTTGTTTAATCTGGGATTGTGTGTCTCATAATATGACAGGCTATTCCAACTCACTTCAGACATTGCAAATGCTGTATGCCAAAGTTTCAGGACTGAAGATGTAGTGTGTCCACCAAGACTACGTAGTGGACTGTTCACAACAGGAGCTGTGGATAATGTTGACCACAACCCAAGTTCCACAACAGCTAAAGATTCTTTTCATGGCACTGGAGTGTCACTTGTACAACATCCATCACACACAAATGGAGGAATCGATCGCGGCATACCAGTGATAAGTCAGAGTGGCTCTTCCACAAAATCAGTAACACCATTGCCATCAGCCTACACTATGGTGCAACCAGCTGCAATCGCAATAAAAGATTTCAGTGCCCCGACTTTGCAAGGTCCAATTAAACTATCCAATTTTCTTGTTACTAAAACTGCCAAAGAAGATGAAAATGCATGGCTCAGTAAAGTCAAAACAGCTGTGGAAAAATCTACAGTAGGTGGATGGATATCATGGTCTGCCTACTATGCTGATATGCAACAAGCTGTAGTCCCACCAGCAGCAATTAATGCACCATTGCCTTTATTTCTTGACAGTGCAAACTCGGTGGCAATGATACGGCACTCCATGGACATCATTAAAGCAGCAATTCAGCACTTGAACCCTGGTCAAACGCCTGTTATTGCTGCTGATCAACCACTCTATGCTCTGGCAAAAGAAATTCAATGGACTTGGCCAGCCACATATGGAGAGGATCACTTTGTAATTATGTTCAGTGGTCTACACACTGAGATGGCCACACTGAAATTGCTGGGAGACTGGCTGGAAGACAGCGGCTGGACAAACGCCCTGGTGGTACAGGCTGACATTGCACATTCTGGAACAGCAAATTCCTTCATACATGCCAGCCATGGCACCAAGACTCGTCATGCACACCAGGTCACTGCTGCAAGCCTTTACATACTCCTCTAACGAGCTTATAGTGAAGACCAAACATCTGATGGTGCCAATGCCAGGCAACTGGATAGTTTATGTTTTGAGGAGTGGTGTATACAGTGAGCAGAGGTCTGTGTTCACTTTGATTACTGGCTTAAGACCTTAACACTTGAGTTTCTTCTGCTGAGGTACATCAGGTCCCTTCGTGAAGGTAATTTTCAGCTTTACATAGAATCTTTGACACAGACTATGCCTTGGATGTTCGCCTTAGATCACACACATTATTCCAGATGGCTTTCTGTACATATCCGAGATATGACAACTCTCTCTGAAAAGCACCCAGATATTCTAGAACAATTCAAATCTGGAAACTTCGTGGTTCACAAAACCAAAACAAATCCTCTGCCATGGCACTTGACCAGTGCCATGAGCAGAACAATGCAATGGTGAAAGGTTCTGGAGGAGCTATTGGACTGACTGGCAATGCAGGAGCACTTAGATGCTGGATGGTAGCTGGGCCAGAAATTGCTAGGATTATTACAGAGTTTGAAGAACAGGGTCTGCACTCACAATATGATGCAGGTAACTCTGGAAACCATCATCATGACCAGAAACCCTCAGTGCAATCAGTATTTTTGAAGGACATTGGAGCACTTGTGACTGTGTTGGAAGAAATGGGAAACCCATTCCTAGAACACAGCCAGGACCTACTAGTCATTGACATAAGGGAGATCATGGATACCCAAGTTGCTGAAACTGTGAAAAGGATTGAGACTCTTGGCAAAGAGCAGTACACCAACTTTGTGACAGAAAGGCTTGAAAAATGTACAACTCCTGTCACACAAACTATACCTAAGAACAATCTGCCGTTATTCAGTAGACCACCCATAAAGAGTACGTCAAAACAAAATGATCAACATGCAGCACTTAAGAGTGACTGTGGTCTTTTTTCAAGACTATACATCTCCTGCCAAACACGAGATGGAGATATGGACAACTTTTTTCCCCATGAGAACCAGGCAGCTCCACCAGCATTGTAAACTTGTGGAAAAATGAGGTTTGGGGTTAAAGCAGATTTACTTCTAGAAGGCAATGTGAACAGTTGTGTACCTATATCAGATGCAACAATGCTTGATGGAGCAGCTGTGGTTCAAATGCTAAATCCTAAAGGATCAAGAACATTCCAAGAGTATGGAGATGGTGTGTTTGGACCATACATATATACTCAGCTTGAGAAAAACAACCGAGTTGACATTGTCTGGGATGTTTACCGACCTAAAAAAAAGCAAAGGGAAGGGCACCAGAAGAAGGGTAGCTCCAGGTACATTAATGCCTTGTTTGCTTTCCTGTCGCATGTAACAATCTGTCTTCCTGTAGGAGAAGGAAAATTTTTTTATGCTACAGATGGAACTAGAGTTCTATGCTCTCCTGCTGACTCATGTTTGTCCCACCTTGCCCCATGCTCACAAGAGGAGGCTGACACTCGGCTACGTCTACATGTGGCAGATGCTGTGCAAAAGGGGTGTAGGAAGGTAACTATACATACTGTTGATACTGATGTGGTGGTACTGGCTGTGGCTTCCTTCAGCAAGATATCCCTTGATGAGCTGTGGGTTGCTTTTGGTGTCAAGTCAAACTTTTGATACATAGCTATTCATGAAATGGTTGCCACAATGACTCCAGCACAGTGTCTGACACTCCCAGTTTTCCATGAACCCCGCCCCCAATCAACATGTGCTAATTGGGTCTAATTAACGGGGCAGGGCAAGCCCCTTTAATCCCGCCAAGGGAGGCACGACCACCACCCCAAGCCAGTACATCATAAACACTTGCCAAGAACTAACCCCACTTTAGTTTGAATCCACCAAAAATTAATAACTAACAATTCAACATACACAACACAATGAAAAGGCTCAGGGAGGCACTCATAAAAAGAACACACAAAACACACACAACAAAAGGTTCAGACATGCGCCCACACTAGCATAACATCACCGAGTAGTTCGCTAGCTGCTGTCTTGGAATCTTGACATACTCCAAGTATGCTAGGATTTTCCATCGGCCAAGAGTCCTGATGATGGAGTCCTCAATCCCTTTAGCTGCAGCTGTTGTCACCGCCCCAATGCGAAAGCCGTGGCTGGCATAACGACCGGCTTGGATGCCGGCCTTCGCCAAAGCGTCTCGCACCGCCTGCACAAATCTCTGCCTGGTTAGGGGTCTGCCGTCCTTAAAGAGGAACAAAGGGCCAGGTTGCCTACCCCGAACAAGCAGGTATGCCAGCATGGCAGAGACCGGGCATAGGTTAGACGGCACCTTGCCGATAAAAAGAGTGATCCCTTTCCTGAAGGGGTCTGTCTTCGATGCCTTGTAGTGGACACTAAGGACACGAGGACTCGCAGGGTCATCGACAGCGAGGTCGCCCCAGGCCAGGTGAGTGGAGGCATCAAATCCTGTGTCGCATGGTACGGTGAACTCTCCAGCTCTGAGGAACCCAAAGAAGGCCAGGCAACATGCCGCCCACAGCATAATGTAATCTGGGTCCCTCGCCCTGCACTCCCAGACAGCCTTGATCTGGCGCAGCAAAGGTGGGGTGATAGGCAGGCGCTCCCGGCTGGGGTAACCCCCTTCATCCTGAGACCGCTTCACACCCCTTAGCACATAGTGAAGCCGAGAAAGAGTTGGCAGGAAAGGATCATCAAGTCCCTCCTCGATGTGCAGGTGCCTGATGCCAGCCATGTAGGACTTGATTGTCCGGTGCCTCAGCCCCTCGCTGGCCATCTTGGCAGCGAATTTGCACAAGACATCCTCCCCAGCTGGCACGGCCTGGAGGCCCGCTGAGGTGCAGAAGTTGAGGAACCGTCTCTGGCCACTGGAGTAGACCTTGTGTGTGGACTGGGCTAGGCCCTTTATGAAGAATGACCGAACAAGGCTATCCAGTCAACCCTCGTCCAGTCTGGGGTTCCGCACTAGACACTGTAGCAGGTTGTCCGGTAGAGTTGTGGGCTCCCTGTCTGCTCGTGGTACCAGCCTCTGGAAGGAAGGAAGGTCGCCACGTGACAACGCATCTGCTGCGCCATTCTGCGTTCCTGGGATGTGTCTGCACACCAATGACACACCCCACCTGGCTAAGAAGAATGACAGGCACCTCATCAAGTGCATGGCTCTATCCATCTTACTCCTGCCAGAGTTTACAATAGCCACCACGGCGGCATTATCACAGAAGCAGACTATCGTGAGGCCCTTCCACTCGCTGCCCCAGATAGCAACGCCCAACACAATGGGAAGCAGCTCCTTAACTGTGATGTGGATACCATCCCAGCTATCATGGAGCTGTAACTGAAACCACTTTCCATCATGAAGGCCCCGCATCCCCATGAACCTGAGGCATCAGACGTCAGCGCCACCTGGGGTGATACTCGACACAGGGTGGCCATAGGACAGGACCCATTCCATATAGGCAGGAAGCAGCCCCACCATCTGAGATCTGAACGGAAACCAGCGTTCAGGCGAACATGATGGTGCAGCTCTCAAACACACTTGGAGAGCTCAATCATTCGTCTCAAAAAAGACCTCCCAGGCCTGATAGCACAGCATGCATGCTGCAGCTGGCCGATGATCGACAGCAGCTCCCTTTTCGAGCATGACTTCAGACCGTTGGATTTCTCTGTGGAGACGATCCAGTTTGGCTGGGGGAAGGCGCACCGTCAGGGAAGTTGTGTCCAACTCCAAACCAAGGAAGGTGAGGGTTGTACTGGGGCCCTCCGTCTTCCGCTGGGCCACTGGCACCCCCAGGGTGTCGCAACGAGCTAATGCTGACTGCAGGGCCTGCTCGCACTGCTGTGAGTCGGGGTCACCAAAAAGCAGAAAATCGTCCAAGTAGTGGAGACCATCTACACCATCAGAGTTCTCTAGGATCCACAGCAGTGCATCAGCCACTGCATTGTACAGCTTGGGAGCGGACCTGAGACTGAAGGGGAGGACCTTATCCATGAAAATCTGTCCTTCCCATCTCATCCCAAGGAGTCGCCTGTCGTCGGGGTGGACAGGAACCGTCCGAAAGGCACCTTCCACGTCAAATTTTGCCAGGACAGTGCCCTGGCCGCGGGCAAACACTCTCTTGCACGCTTCATCCACAGAAGTATAGTGCAAGGTGCACATCTCAGGTTCAATGCCGTCATTGACACTGTGACCTCTCGGGAACGACAAGTCCACAATGAGGCGCCATTTCCCCGGCTGGTGTCCTTTAGGGACAAGGCCAAACCTGTGCAGTAACGTCAGGCTCCACTGGGCCCAGCACCCTACCAGCTGCTACTTTCGATTTGAGGAAGTTGCTAATGACTACCGGGTGCACGTCAGCTGACTGCATGTTGGTTGATGCACTGTGGCATGACGCTGACCCATGCCGGAAGCCGATCCGGAAGCCTTCTTGGAGACCCCGTACCAGGTAGTTCACATATGCCCTGTCTGGGTGGCTTGCCAAGCACTCCTCTCATAGCTCGGGCACCATGGGGCACTTAATATGGCTCCATCCCCTTACCGAAGGGAGAGGGCAGACAGCTCTTCTGCTGGCCAGGGTCAACAGATCTGCTGTGTAAGCGTACGGTGGTCCCCCTAGACCACACACACCCATAATCACAATAACTGGGTATAGCAAGTGGGCCACACTGCTATAAACCCTACATCCCCCTACAAGGAAGGAGGCCCGGCCGTCCTTCATGGCCCGTGTCCTGGAACACCATCGGAACAGGAGCATACTGTTAGCCATGCCCATGTCCTGGAACTCCATCAGGACAGGGGTATTGGCCAGCACCGGAGGCCCACAAAGACGAATGATATGTCTGGAACTTATCCACTCGTCGTGACCTTAGTACCACACAGACCCATTTTGATACCCAATCACCCTTTTATTACCTAACCATTCCCTCTCCTGGCACTGTGCTATCCCTCGTGTAACTACCCTATCCCTTCCCTTTGCTGTCTTACCCAATCCTACCCTGCTGCCATCCTACCCTACCCACCCCTGCTATCTACCGCACATGCCCCAAATACATAAATATCGCATGGAAGTGTTCATTACTGGCGATAGAATCAATGGATTAATAGAGTGTAACATGAGTGAAATAGACTGAACATTCAATGAATCTAGCCCATAGTGTCCTGGGCACGCCCTCTACTGGGCAGGATTCTTCCCTTCCCCTGTGGGGGGACACGCCGACTTCTTGTGGTCCCCGCCACAACGGGAACAGATGTGTTGGAAACGGCACGGGATGGCGACACATGCTCGCCCGTCGTTCCATGCAAAGCATGCTGTGACACGCCGCCTCTTCGGTTTTGGGGCGGATCCACTATCTGTGGAGGGACTCTGGGTGGCCTTCTGTGCCCCACTGGAACTAGCGGACAAGAGGCACCTTGTGTACAATGCCTGGTCCAGGCGCCCAAACTCCGCTTTTCCCAGCGAAGGCACCTGCTGCCGGAAGCGAGAGTCGTATGCACGCCACCAGTCTCCCTTTTCCCCACCGGATAGGACTATGGCAAGGTATGCCCATAAGTCCACAGCTTTGCCAGGATGGGATTGGACGACGATGCCCGCAAATTGGCAAAAGGCCCTCACCCATCCCATCAATTCTCCTACCGGTCGTAGCTTGTGGGCTGGCACTGGCTTACTATCTTCCCCATCAAGCGAGCGACGGAGTTCCACTTCCAGGTTTTCCTCCGTCAACTCCGCCATATCGACGAAGTCCCCCTTGAGGATTCGGCGGACAATTCTGGCTGGCACCACCGGGAGGGTCTCACCCAGCTGAAACTTGGTGGTAGCTGGCTCGGACGGTGTGACAGTCGCCTTCGTCGGTTTTGCTGCCACAGGTTCTGCCAACCCAGGAGCAGTAGCAATCGTGGGGAAGCCGAGATCCCTCACCCGACCGACATCAAACTCCCCGAGCCTTGATCCTATGGATGCGGTATACACCACACTTTAACACGGACCACACATATCACTGCCCACTGACAGCAGAGAGGGGAGCACCATTACAGCTCTCTGACTAGGATCCCACCTAGTACCACCGTGCAGGGTAGGGGTCTCTCCACCTACTGCAGTGCTCATCTCACCTACTCAGCAACCTATTGGTCACTCCCAATAGAGAAAGAGCCACTGCTCGAGGTAGGGTCTCACCACTACCAACACCTGCTATGATACAATCTACACACCAAGTATAATTCACTAACACAATGTAAGGGTCACACCGCTCAACAATCGCTATTAGATCATGTCTGCTTGCCTATGAGCATTGCTCCAACCCGAGGTAAGGGTCGCACCACTTACCAAGCACTATTTAGGTACGATCTTCTCCCCCCAAACATTACACTCCACCAACATTGCCCTACCTTGGTAGGGTCACCCTCTGGCCGCTACTATTCACAGACACTTATACCACCCTGTGTACATTACACTAACACCACATACTACTCCCCAACCCTACTAGAGGTAGCAACCACTTCGGCTGCACATAGGGCAAGGGAGTAAGGGTCACACCACTTACCCACCAACCACTGCTAGATTTGACTAACTACACCTATGAATACACCCTAATACAGGTGAGGGTCTCACCACCCACCAAACACTGCTAGGAGTACCCTTTACTAAGTAGCCAGCAAGCTGTAAGGGTCACACCACTCACATGTGGGGTAAGGGTGGTCCCCAGCAGTTATTATTATTATTAACAATAATGACCTTATTGTGGTCATACTACTTAAGCTACAAGCTACCGACTACACATACCATTGGGAGTTTCAGCTGCCCCTGCTCAGGACTGGAACTCTCCCCAAGGTTACCAGCAGCCGCCACCGTGTCTAAAGGGGGCAGTCCAGAGGGGGTAGGCACAGCTGGGGCAGTCCCCGTAGCATTGCTGCTACCACTTTTAGTGCTAGCCAGTTGCCGCTGCTGGTCTAGGAGTTCAGAAACCACCGCCCTAATGCAATCCAACACCTCCTCGGGGATAGCTCTGCGCCCAGGCTGTCTTGGCTCTTCACTTGAACTACCACCACCCCCACTGTCTAAGTTGTTGGTAGCCATGGACCAGTCGGGCAGATGAAATAATCAGGCAGTCTGCTATAGTGGTGTAAGTGTTATCTCCAAGTGCACTGACTGACTGACTAATGCGCACCCGCTCTGTGCTCCACGTGTTACACCCTCTTTTGGTGGCAGAGGAAAGAAGACCACATGGGCAACTTGGAAGTCTTTCGCAGAAGTGACCACTGCTTTCAATGAACTTTTATTCAATCAATATTGCTTTTGGAAAAATTTGCAGTGCTAATGTATGATCGAACCAGTGAGAGCATGAGAGTGAATGATGCCAGAAAACAGCTCTTCTCACGGAAGTCTAGAACTCTGGACAACATTCCTCCAACCCAGGCAGCTCTGAAACAGCACATTAAATGGACATGTTACCAGGCCAACTGTTGGAACCAAGCATTGGTCATGGATCCAGAGATGCCAGAGCCATCAGACTGGGGCTGGATAAAGGAAACAACTGGATGGCAACCTCATTGGACAACTCTTCCAGAAGCTTCTAAGTCATGCCGTGAACTAATCTCCTGTCACTGTAAGAAGCAGTGCACTGGATGTGCTAAGGCTGCTCTTAAGTGTACAGCACTGTGTTCATGCTCTGGAGACTGTTAGCTAGAACTTAATTCAAGCATAACTCAATTATCACTTGATCATTATTAATTACAATACCTAAATGCATTTTCTATAGTTTTGGTGGTCTTAAAAGTATTTCCAAGTGAATGAGCACCCCCAATTTGGTAGTGAATGAGCACCCCCAATTTGGTAGTAAATGACCCTTTAATTGTTCTTTACCAACCAAAAATAAGCACGCTTGAAGAATAGGAAGGATGAATGACGGCCATTTTGAATTTGACCTCTCCCAGTCTCTAGAGGTCAAATCCAACTTCCCTCCACATCTCAAATTAATCCTTGTGCTATGTACTAACTATGTTAGAAATTTCATGAAAGTGCACAATTAAGTAAAATTTGGCAACTAACCCGCTCTGCTAGTGTGCATTAGTGTGTATTTAATTAATACACAATGTGTAGTTAATAAGACCTCTTAAGATATGTATACTTCCAGTTGAGAACTTTCATTAGCTGCTGTTTCATATTATATCTATTTTTATATTTAGGATTCACAAGCATTATATTCTACCAGTGACATTTCTAGTCCTCCTGTTTACATTGGTAAGGTGTTGTCTAAGTCAGTAATGCTTTCAACTTGCAAGCTGCATTAACAGCTTTAGAGTGCCTATATTAATTGAGTTATACAAATTGAATTAGAGATGTCATAGATATAAAGTATGGGTATATTCATGGAAGACTTCTCACTATCATTCGTAGCACAAAACTTCAACTTTCCTCTTGTTTAAAATCCATAGCTACCTCATTCAATGGTTAAATATTAGCAATTCCTTCGGCTCAGCTTTTAGTAGACAGACAGGCACAGGGCAGGTGGGTGGGAGGGCAGACAGACAGACAGAACAGATGGATAGACAGACAGACAGACAGGCTTATGACTGGCAGGAAGGAAATTAAGTCAGTGCTATAAACCTCTTTTATTGCAAGCTGAGGGTTTAACTGTGCAAGCTAAATTCAGACTAAAAGGTATACATTGCCATTATTGCATCAGACACATCAGTTACCCAGGGCTTCATACAGAGGGGGGGGGGGGGTGGGGGTGGGGGGGTGGCCCTGGAATTCCCCCCCCCCCCCCCCCTCCCCCCAAGAAATCTGAATTTTTAATTATAATTATAAATGGTAACTCAGAGCAAAATTCTTTTTTATTATTAAAAAAAGTGTAAACCAAAGCACAATTCTTCTACTTTTTTGTTTGAAAATCTCCGGAACTTCATCAAAGTTTACAGCCGAAAGTTCAGGACCTCAATGGCAATTCTTACGAGCTGCCGAAGGTTTTAGTCAGTGATACTGCCTGCGTATACGGGTCTTAATGAGCTTCATATGTAGCTGGAAGATCTTTCAACTGATGCTGTTCCAAGGAAGGACGAGGAGTGTGTTCAAAAGTTTAAATTTTCTGAAAAAATCCCCGTATACCTCTGAAGTTTAAGTGGATAAAGCAGCTCATATTAGTATAACCCCCCCCCCCCCCCCCAAACTTGAGGACCCGCACCCTACCCTCTCTGTGGCCTATTTAGCCACATGCTATCCTAAGTAGGAATAAAAAAGTTTTCCCCCCTCAGAAAAAAATCCTGTATGAAGCCCTGGTTACCTGAAAGTTGATTTAATCTTCGTTAGCAGCTGATAGTAGTAACCATGAAATTTGTGGTAACTGCAACATGTTTAGTAACTGCAACATCTTTGTCATATTCAATAACTGGAATTTGTATGTGAGGATGTAATGCCAGCAAGTCAGTCAGTCACTAGGAGAGCATTCTGTATTGTGCTCAGTATATTAGAATAATTATAATTGTATGCAGTAAGTGGCAGTGCTCATCCTAACTGTTTGCTTGTGTTTATTAACCAGGAGAAGACATGATAGATGTCTGGATTGAAGCTCGGAAGCCTTTGGCTCACCAGTTCACAATTGTAGTCATATCCTGCATCATTGCTGTTGTGATCATTTTTATTATTGCATTTCTATTTCTCTTCATAACTACTTACTACAATTCTAAACGTCGAGACACAAAAAATAATTATATGTGAGTGTATAAAGTATATCTGACCAGTATTGCCTAGTATTTATTCAGTGTTTATTTGAGAATATAGGATTGTTGTTTCAAGTTCTGGATCTAGTGATGAAGAAGAGCTCTACAATCGTACGAAACACAAAATTCATGCGAGAATAAACCAGAAGGCTCCAAGCTCCAAAGCAAGTGCACCACTGTCTGAACGCTCACCGAGCATGACACATGCTGAATGGGCCATAGAAAACATGTCATCACGCAGTCCAGGTCAGAGGTCAATATATTAGGTCTGAAGCATGGGCATTTATACATACTAGCAAGTAGCTACATCATGTTTACATAACGTAACTGCACAACAACCCTGACGTAAACTCTCTCAGCTGGTTAATTCTTAATTTGCGAGATATAAGAAATATAGCTAAAAACTTATTTCATATTGCTACTTGTAAAACAATGTAATTTAAATGTACTTTGTTAGCTTTTAGAGAGATGGCCTTGAAGCACCCGGAGGCTCTGGATGATCCTCTGATGACTCGCATTGGACAGCGCTGGGAGGAGGAGCTCCATGGAGACGGAGGTGACAGTAGTCTTACAACAGGAAAACATAAAGGAAGAACAAAATCCACTGCACCATTTCACACAGTAGGGGGCACGCGACATGTGTCTGATGCTTGTAACTCTGAAGGCAGACATACTCACACCCGTCGACCTCACCTGTAGTCGTACATACTCAATATTGTCATTGCCACACTTACTATCTATCACACTCCATTCAATGCCCTATTCATTATGTATTTTGTGGCAGAGAAATTGCTAATGAGTTAAATTATTTATTACACAACATAAAGAAGACTCCTTGCCACAAAACACTATTTGTAGCTTGCCATATAAAAAAAAAACAAAAAAAAAACAAACAAAAAAAACAACCACTGCTTATAGCTATGTACTTCATTGTGAAGGTTAGCTATGAATAGTTGATAAAATAGCAATATACTTGAGTTTCAGTATATTCTTTTCTGGTGAATTAAGGAAAATAGAGTTCCACTAATGTCTACAACTAGATTTGTGAGATAATTAAATATTTTTAGCTTAGCTAGTAGCATTAAAATCTTGATATAATTCACAAAACGTTTCGGCTCGTAAGCCTTCTTCAATTGTGAGGCGAGGTTTATACATGACCCTTTAAAATAAAATAAACAAAATTGTCAACGATAAAAATGCACTTAGCCTGGGTCAATTGACGCTAAAGTTCTTGTAGGAACGGAGTCCGGCCTTTGTCTAAATTTGAGGTGGTGTTGGTGCTCTGTATAATTAATGCTTCTGTTAGCCTCCTATGGAAGTAATTTGGTACCATTTAAAACTCTTGATTCATTCCAGTTTACTCTGTGTAAATTTGTCCATGCATGTACTGAGATGCCATTTTTGTCATCCATTCTTTTCACTGCATATTGATGTTCTTACAATCTTTTTTCTAGATTCCTGCCAGTTTCACCCACATACACTGAATTGCAGTCCATGCATGGTATGCTGTAAACAACTCTTTTCTTTTTCTCCATTGGTGTTGCTTGTTTTACATGTACAAGTAATTTTCTAAAAGTTGTTGAAGTTGATTGTGAGACCAATAATATTAAAAGCATGTTCTTCACTGGCTTTGGTGTGGACGCAGCACTACAACCAGGCTCAACACTTGAAAGCAAAGCAGCTCTATTGAACCATTGATAGCCTCAGCTGGACAGTGCAATAGTGTCAAGCTACTAAACCTAAATAGCAACAATTATTGTGAGATTAACTGTGAGGCTTTGAAAACACATTCACCACCTGGCCTGTACCTGGTACGTGCTTATCTTGCATCTGCTAGGAAGTAGACCTTTTACACAAATTGTAAGAATTTTACAAGCATAGCTAGATTACTCAGTTCCCGTTAGTGTATACTGCTATTATTGTAGCACCTTATATGACGCTCCTACAGTGTACCTACTTTACAGCTACGACAAATAAAAACAAAAAGTGATACTGCACATTGGTAAGGCGAAGTATGAACTTCACTTTTTGAAAAAGACCTTTTACCAAATTGCCAATTGATAGTTGTTATTATCAAAGATGGTCAGTATCGGGATCTGCAGAGGGGTAAGTTAGAAAAGTGGGCTCTACTGTCGTATCAGTCGCTGCTTAAAGTTTTCTAGGCTACGCTGGTACTCTGTACTCTCTCGTGGGATAGCTACGGGCTCCTTGAAGGCGTCCGAGGGAGAGACATATCAGGTATTTAGTGCGAGGGTCAGAGAAGTCGTAATTTCATCTCTAGAGATATGTCTACTATCTAGGCACGGAGTAGAAGTCTGTACGGAGGAAGACATACTGTGACACTAATTCCAGGGGATGGCATTGGTCCTGAACTTGCTGCCTGTGTCAAGCATGTCTTCAGGTGAGTAGTGCACTCCCTCATCTATTCACAGTGATGTTGACATTGTTCAATGAACTGAACTATGCAGCAAGAACCAAGAATAACCCGTTCCTTTAGTATGAGATACTAGCAAGTACTCTGCCACACAGTGATGTGCTGACTATAGCAAGTACTCTGCCACACAGTGATGTGCTGACTATAGCAAGTACTCTGCCACACAGTGATGTACTGACTATAGCAAGTACTCTGCCACACAGTGATGTACTGGCTATAGCAAGTACTCTGCCACACAGTGATGTACTGACTACAGCAAGTACTCTGCCACACAGTGATGTGCTGACTATAGCAAGTACTCTGCCACACAGTGATGTACTGACTACAGCAGGTACTCTGCCACACAGTGATGTGCTGACTATAGCAAGTACTCTGCCACACAGTGATGTGCTGACTATAGCAAGTACTCTGCCACACAGTGATGTGCTGACTATAGCAAGTACTCTGCCACACAGTGATGTACTGACTACAGCAAGTACTCTGCCACACAGTGATGTACTGACTACAGCAAGTACTCTGCCACACAGTGATGTGCTGACTATAGCAAGTACTCTGCCACACAGTGCTGGTGCTTGATGTACTAACTGTACAAATAGGAATGCAGTAGCATGAGGACTTCTGTATCCATTCTTATTATCTTCTACCTTTGATTTAGTTACATCAGTTTCCCTCTCCTGCTTTCTTTCTTCCTGAGCCCTTTGCTCTCTTTATCTCTTCTTCTGAGTCATGGATTCCCTTCTCCTCCCTTGTAGCTTCCCAGTCTCTCTGTTCTTCAGTCCGTGGTAGTGGACTAAGGCTGTGTGAAACTATTGCTTTCCCTTTTCAATCAACTTTTCCAATCTGTTCCTCGCCAATTATAATAATAGTCATATCCTAATCACCTTGTACTGAATGTGACAACGCTTTACTAAACAGGTTATGACGATACTTTATCAACCCGTACAGCTGAAGTATTCATGAATACACACATTGTTGTTGTTGTCTTCACTTGTTACTGACAGACAATGTGTTGTTGGGTGGATCTGAAGATGTTATCCTGCAGGAATGAAGTGTATTACTGGTAGTGTTCATCAACTACAGAGTCTAAATCTGACATGTCTTGAGCACAGTAAAGGCACGTGCTGTGGTTGAGGCACGTGCAGTGTGAGTGTAGCAGGCAGATATGCTCTCTACCTCCTGCAAGATCTACTGATGACCAACACACAGACAAACCCTCACCTGCTCCTGTAGCATGCTAATGATAGTTGACAGTTTATTTTTAAAAATGCAGAAATAAAATAAAAGTCTACAGTTTGAAACTTTGTTTGTTTGTTTGTTTCATGTTAGGAATGCGAATGTTCCTGTGGATTTTGAAGATATATTAGTGAGGTGTGTGCATGTGTTTGTGTGTGTGGCATGTTTCAATACTAATGGTGACATCTTGTGTGTTCTAGTGGGATCATTTCTGATCGCTCCACAGTGCAAGAAGCTGTTACTTCTATCAAGAGAAATGGGGTGGGATTAAAAGGTAAGAATTTTATTTAATTACGGTATGAGCTGTCAATAATGTGTGGTAGCAGGGGGACGGAGGAAGTTCTTGTAAATTGGTCAGGCCAGGAAGTGGGCGTGACTAAGGTAGTTTGTGGGTGTGGCCAAGGGCAATTCATGGGTGTGGGCAAGTACCATATATATTTTTATTATAAATAGCTAAGTGAAAAAAAAGTGTTTTATATATGAACTCTGGAGCAATAAGAAACTTGTATGGAGTTGTATCAGGAGTCTATCCCGCCCCCACAAGTTGTGTGATTTTTTGCCTTCCCTTTTGAAACTTCCACTGTCCTTTCCTCACCCACTGTCAGCTACAATAGTCGCTGGTTTCACCCACTGTCAGCTATAATAGTCGCTAATTTCACCCACTGTCAGCTGCAATAGTCACTGGTTTTACCCACTGTCAGCTGCAATAGTCACTGGTTTTACCCACTGTCAGCTACAATAGTGCTGGTTTCACCCACTGTCAGCTACAATAGTC
>WLWD01005401.1_pt1 | contig 21520 bp, 15 predicted proteins | sample 6712731 | NCBI WGS metagenome assembly WLWD01 (sample SAMN12718690, study PRJNA576275) | sponge metagenome | isolation source: marine sponge | host: Mycale hentscheli | place: New Zealand: South Island, Marlborough, Capsize Point | collected 2014-11-01
TTAGTTTAAGCATACTTGACTATAACAGTTTCTCAAGAAAAGGGCAATCTATTAATATCTTTACAATCTAAGAACCCACAACTGTTTAATGTTTCCCACTCACAAAACTTTGTAAAAAAAATAAACATGTTATTTATATTTTTTATAGCAATCACGCAAGGTGCTGTCAATCATCAAACACAATATCAGCTACAAATACATGATTATTTAATATATATTTTCATACTAGTCTGATGGCATGTGTGTTATTTTTTATTCACTGAATCATTTCAGTGCATGAGAAAATAATTCATCACATAATTTACTTGTGTTACTGTATTTATTATTTTTGAGTTTACATTGTAAATTTGAGTCTTTTTATTACTTTGGAATGTGGAAACAGAATGTATAGTGCTATAGAGAAGTGATAGCTATAACTAATAAAGTTTTAATAATTAGTTCACTTTTATGCCTAACATTCTTTATTTAATTTGTAGAATAAAATTTAACTAAGGCATAATTACATTTTATATAATATTATAGAAAAAGTACCCTTCTCCACTAAATGGAAAGCATCTGAAATTATACATTCTTCAGAGTTGAGAAATAAAGATAGACTAATAGCAAAGAAACTACTAAAAGGTAATATTATAATTCCAAGTTGTAGACATGATTTAATGTATCAGGCATTATAAAGGTGTAAGTAGAATAATACATTTAAAACTATACATTATGACATTGTTTGATATTTGAAACATAAAATGTTTTTGATTCTGAGTAATGCCATTGGCAAACTGGTGAAGCAAGCGAGTTACCATAGATAGCTAACGATATTATGTGAATATATGAATTAATGGTACTTAACATTTTAAGAGACTGCCAAATTAGTTCATGTAGTGTCTACAAATACAAATTAATTGGGTCTAGGTTGATGCACTGATGCCATTTAATAATCAATGGCTTATTTGATGCTTGCTTTTTCTGCACTTAAACTACAGTAACAATGTTACCGCACCATATTAAAGTATTGCTGCTAGAATATGCTAAGAGCTCTATAATTATCATCTTTCACTGACTTTTTTAAAATTACTATTATTATTTGCTTTTGCCAAATAAATGTAGCAGTTATTACTTTACCATTTTAAGTATCATATTGTAGTAAAAAGTTGAGGTTATTTGAGATTAATCAACAATTTTTTTGTTATATTTGAACAGATGCATATCTAGTTGATTTTTCCTCTTTTCTAACCCATTTGTTGTTTTTTGCCAAAAACAACAACTAAACGTCAAAGTCTTTAGTAATTACCACACATGTTAACTGTATATGCATTATAGTGTGTTATACAGTGCAATTATCATACACAAATAACAGAATAATGAAACCAAACAACAATAAAAGAAATTATGAGCGTTAATCTTTGCGCTGTATTGAGGTTATTAGATTATTATTGAGCATACTATTTAATAGTTAGAGTATAATGCATAGCTACTGGTAGATTTAGAGTACTCAATCCCTGAAGTCTACAGGCGTTGGACTTGCATACCTGTAGCTACGCACATGCTCTAACATTATAGATCGCGTTTACGCAACTTTGTTTACCAGTATTTTTGCAGAGATGGCAGTGTCAAGCAACATTTTCAGTGAGAATATTGTGGATATTGCTCAGTAAGCTGACGGTTCTGGTCATTTTTTACCAGTAAATGAAGTACATGACTCTAGTTTAAGTCATTTTGAAGGTGGTAAAATAAATCAATGCTGCTGGTCCCCCAAAAGTGACTTAGCTTAAGAACACTGTCTCTAAAGAACATTCCTAAGAATACTAAATGAGTTGTTACTTTTGGATGGAAAGCCACATACTACACCCTAGCAAAGTATCAGATAGACATTATAGATTATCAAGATCCAGAGACATTAAATCGTTGGCTTAAAATATTCACTGTGGAAGTGAGAAAAGTAAATGGAAAACAAATGATCCCTAAATATAACAATAAGAACAGGGAAAAACTCATGAACAAATATATTTCAACTTCATTATCCTACTATTAACTACAAAATTTGCTGTTCTTATAAACTAAAACTAAAGAGTAGCAGTACCCCTTGGGCAGATAGTATGCACAGGCAGATAGTATGCACAGGCAAAAAGACAAAAATAAAAGGATAAAAAATAGTGCACACTTAATAGATATTGTACAGGATGTTATTAATACTATAATTTGTAATCCTTGTAGTTACAGAGAAAGAAATTAAAAATGCCTGTGAAGAAGCCATAAAGAGTCAAGTTTGTGTATATATTTTTGTAGGACGCTTCAGTTTTGTTGGCTTACCTCGTTCAGGAAAAAGTTCCACTCTACGTCGACTAATTGGTGAATTTATTAACTTTATTGAAGCTAATATGGACCATGAACTACTAAGTACTGGAGTAGCAGACAGAAAACAACTCTTCATTCAGAGCATTACAAAATCTGTTGGATTTGTGAATAAAGGACAATGGAATGAGAAGAATCTAGTGGGGGAAACTACTTTACTCAATGGCATTATTTATCAATCTATATATGGTAAGGTCAGAAATGTAATCTCAGTATCAACACTTTTTTGTTGCCTCTTATATGCAACTATAGAAGTATATTACCATTGTTTTTCATTTACTATGTAATGGCTGGTGCAAAGCATTGAATTATAATTATAACTATATATGTGTTCACAGATGTGTCAGTCACTCCACGAGTGCAAAATTCCCAATTTACTACTAAAGAATTAGGTACAAACACACATTTTTCAGATGACTGGAAATCAAATTATTCACCTAAAATCACTGTGAAAGAAAAATCATCCACAAACGAGTCAGACAGTCTACTTGCACTCATTCAAACACATGAAGCTAGTAAAACCAATTATCTACCTATAAAATATTGCTCAAGTATATCCCACATATGAAGAAGCAATGGCTAATAAAGATTATGAGAGAGTGCAATGTTTACTTGAAGATGTCATAAATTTGATTACTACAGACCATGGAGGACAGATGGAGTTTTTAGATCTTATGTCTCGATTTCTCATGGGGCCTTCACTAAATCTCATATTTAGTCAACTTACTGATTCATTTGATCAAGTTTACAAAATATACTCTACTGATGAAGAAGGAGTCGGTACAGACAAGGAAGACTCTATTGAAACTTTAGAGGAAATAACATTCCAAACACTAGCTAGCATAGCTTGTTTAGATGTTCCTTCTGAATAAGATCATTCTTCGACAATAACAGAAGTAAATGAGGCAGAAAACTGTATACCTTGTTCTTCTAAGGCTATGTTTGTGGGTACATTTAGAAATTTGATATCTACAGAAGAATTTAAAGAAAGAGATGAAGTGTTGAAAAAAACAATGGAATGTACTGACTTTTATGATAAAGGAATCATTGAGTATGCCACTGAAGAACAAATTACATTACCAATGAACAATATGAGCGATACTAAAGAAGAGATTGATAGACAAACTTTCGAAAATTGTATAAAGAAGAACCTTGGTAAAGTACATATTCCTTGTACATGATGTTTAATATCATAATGCGATCCAAAGACAAACAAATCATGACCCTAGATGAGTGTAGAGACATTGCTAAAGATCTAGCCAGCCATGAAGATTTGCCTAAAGTTTTGTGGTTTCTCCGCTATCGAGTAGGTTCACTGTTATATTATTATTCTGAAGTACAAGGATTTGAAGACATCATTATTTGCGATACTAAGGTTAGTCAGTTGTTGTGTTTAATTGTCTTATTAAGTCTGTAATGTGTATGTGTTATAGTTATTGTTTGTGGCTGCAACTCAACTAGTAAAGAAAACATTTTTATTTAGCAATGTAGGAAAAGCAGCTGCTGAAAAGTTTAAGTCAAAAGCTCAGTTTACACAACTAGATTTGGAAAAAGCTGCTCATCGCAACACAGGAGATTTAATACCCATAAAAAAGCTTATTATACTATTTCAACATCACAATATTATAGCTCCACTTCCTGTGACAGAAGATAGAACTGAGGTCACTTACTTTATGCCTAGCATTCTGAGAAGTGCTACCAAAGACAAACTGTTAACAATTTCATCTTCAGTGGAGGTATTATGTACAGATACAAGAGCGGCTATTTACCCCTCGGAGTATTTTCATCTCTCATAATAGCAATTATTTGCAAGCAGAATCCTAAATGGACACTCAAAGAAGATAACCCTTGTCGAAACAAGATTGAATTTCTTGTGAAGGATGACTATGATAAAGTAACTATCATAAACTGTGTTTACTTTATTAAGGTCATTCTATTTAGGGAGTGTGATCCAACCACGCCCACTTGTGATCAATGTACTCATATAGAAGTACTATATATGTATGATATGCTTATGGAAGTTAATAAAAACCTCAAATATACCAATGCCAGAGTTCAGTATGGTTTAGAGTGTGTACATGACTTGCCCAATGAGAGTTCATTTCATCTATGCAAACTAGAAAATGAGAAATCTACAAAAATGATGTCCTTGGAGAATCAAAGAAATACAAAAATTGTGTCGCTAAAAAATGCCAAACAAATAATTTGGTTCCAATTGGTAAGAATATCATATATAATACTTATAGCACGAGTCAGAGTACAATATGGGAAAATATTTTACGAGCACGCAAAATATTTTCACGAGCCAAAGGCGAGTGAAAATGTGGCGTGAGAGTAAAATATCATTCCCATATTGTACGACGAGTGTGATAAGTGATTTATTGCTGCCTTGATATTTTTCTCAACCGGTTACAATTCAATTTTCATTGATTTTACTCGCTACGCGCATGCGTAGTGTACCGTACAATATAAACCGTACAATATGGGAGAATACAGAACGCTCGCGTGATGCGGAAATATTCAATTAAAAATATAAAAGGTGCAATAAATATGTATATAATATTATATATATATATATTTTTTTAATATGCTTTTATTATTATCTATAGATAGACAATACGGTATCTGATAAGATTCAAACCAAGGGGTCAAAAGGTAGGGTATTGTACAGCTACTACTACTCAACGGTGTACAATTACATTTAAAGTAATAGATTTTAATTAAGAAGTTTGTATTTCAACTGATCAACTCAATTGCAGTCATTTTCTGTTTGTGATAAATGAGTGCATTGTCGTAACATTTTTATGGATTTTAAGCAAGACGCAGACATAGTTTGAGATTGATCTACATGAGCAGAGATATTTTTCTCGATACTTTTACAGTGCAAACGAATTATAGTAATAATTAATTGGCAAGTTTAAAGTTGTCACAAATAGAAATACACTCAAACTCACATTATCTAGACTCCCCTTTTTCGAGCACTCCTATCTACCAGCTACTAGTATGTGGCACGAGGGTAAAGGGTACCATGAATTGACCAGCTGGTCAAGTACTATAAGTAGTGCACACATTGTAATGAGTTAAAGGGTTCAGTTTATTTACAATAGCTGGGACCCTAAAAGGTGTGCAAGTATGAACATGTATACAATGTAAGATAGTATAATTGCTGTTACAATTATGGTACTTGTTCTCCCTGAAGTTTTAAGTAAAAAAATAACTATTACAAAGTTTCCTCAAGTCACACAATTGTTGTAACTTTGTGTCAAAATAGCCAAGAACTAAGCTATAAAGGGAAGCTGTCCTGAGCTGCAGAACATCTATTTGTATTATATAAAATAAATGAATTGTTCCCAGGCCTAAACTGAGGCTTGTACAATAATGTCACTATTTTTACTTCCAATGTAATTTAGATTATCCCTTTACTATGAGCAATCTTGTTCTTCTAAAGTGGACTGACTCTAATAGCAAGAAGCAAAGAATTCAAACAATCTCAGAACTTAGTCCCCAATGGAGTGACATCAGTAACCTACTTGGATTCAGTACTGCTCGAATTCAACAGATAAGACGAGACAATAGCGGAGTACAAGATCGTTGCAAAGAAGTCATGCGTTTATGGCTAGACAATGAAGAAGCAGCATATCGTTATCCCACCACATGAGAAGGTCTTATTGAATTATTAGAGGATATTGAATTATCAAGTTTAGCTTCAGACATTCGAGAGGTAGTGTGTCAAAGAACAGTATAAATAAACCTTTACAATTACTCATTATGTGATGAAGTTGTGCTGAATGTGTACTAGTTCCTAACTATGCATTCTATTGATACTTAAAATTGTTTTGTACTGTGTTCATTAACTTATTTGGCAGTTTTCTTACACTGGTTGTATATTCCTCACACATTTGGTTGGATTATGAATAATATTTAGTAGATATAATCATGCAATATTCATTGTATTGTGAAAAGAGTTACAGTATTCTTGGAGTGTCCTTTCTTAGGGAACACTGTAGGTCAGACATGACAGGGAATTCATCTGTGTCAACACAAAATTTTTCATCTTAGTGAAGAACACCAACTGCTCCCAATCCTGCACCTGAGGCATCATTATGTATAGCGAAAACTTGTCTGGATTGTTTTGACTTTTTAGTTGTTTACCATTTTTGTTTGCAGAACAAAAAAAAACAAAATCAGTATAAAACTAACACTCCAACATTACTTTATTTCAAGATGCAATGCTTTTAACTTATTTTGAAAGTGAGATACATATACATCCACCATAATAAAAAATTAGTCTGAAAAATGCATTAATAATACTGACTTGACATTCACACTATATCTCAATTAAGCCTCACAATCAATATAATCAGAATATGCTTAAAATTATGGCACTCCTTATCTGAAATAAATGTTTTTCAGTCCTTTCTTAACTTGCAAGAGGTTTCATCTACATAGTGGTTCCATAACACAAGTTTAAGTGGAGCAGAATTTAAAGATATTTCTTCAAAGAATCCTGTGTACAAGTTGACCACAGTTGAGAAAAGAACTTATGTTGAATTAACCGTGGAAACCTGAAGAAGATGGGATGCTACAATTTCTTCTTGATTGGTCATTGAAGAGAGCGAGTGAGTATGATAGTAGGTGTACTTCCATAATTTACTGATAACCTACACATCCAGAGAGATTATATACTTTACTTTAAGCCTCATCGCTTACTATTCATGCTGTTCAGTCTTGAGCCTCACTGAACAGGGAACAAGTACATGTCAGGATCGAACTCAAGAGACTGTATGTGTGCATGGTCTTGTACCTTACCATCACACTTAATGATATTCAGGATTACAAACCTACTAAACTACATGTCATTGGCACTCATTTACAGCTGTGGTTAATGCAGTTATTTGGCTGTTCTTGCCAAAATCAATTAACTTCTGTGGGAGTTACGCCTCTAAACATGCTAAGAGGGAAATTGCAATGTGCTTGTCAGAGCGATAGTAGTGAAACTAACATGAGTGAAAACTTGAATAAAATGAACACATACAACAAAGCACATCAAAGTAATAGTTGGTACTACAATGAAAGGCTCAAAAATACTTTCTAAGATACTGAGTAAACGAAACATTTGATTCATATTCCATACATAATTATTCACAGATTATGTAGAGAAAACGACATCATCAAAACAGCATTAATTTAAGTCGGGTAAGTTATTACGATTACATTTATACACTGAGTCATCCATTGTGTATAGTATATGCTGCCCAGTGATAAAATATATTATATAAATAAAACAACTAGAAGGTTTGAGCAACGATCATCAAAGAACATCAGGAAGCTTGTAAGTGAGTTGATGAGAAGGTTTCAGCTATTGCTGAACATAGTTGGCAGCAGCATAACCTAGCCTCTCAAAGAATTGAGTAGAAGGTCAATGAAGCACTATCCCTTCAGATGACACCAGATACCCACCAAGTTAACTGAGACAATATTGGTTTAGAGTAGATTCCTGGATTCTAGCTGTCTGTGCTGCATGCTAGTCCACCTTCAAGATATGTTAACCAGTTAGAATTCACTCCATTTATCTGGGGGATTATATTATTGTTTTTATTATATCACCACGGAGAGTTTGATCCAGAAGAGGATTTCATCTAGAAGTTGAAACATGGTGTTAGTTTTGATTACACATATATATTAGCTGTTAGAACTGGGATAGTCTGAACAATGTTTGTGCACTAAAATTAATACTATTACTGATTAGTACATGCATTTAGTAATTATCATTCTATACTAAGACCATGTCACTAATACATAATCATATTTTTGTTGTACTCCATTTTGAATGAATAAAGAGACTATTGTGTTGCAAATATTGACATTCTTTTGAAAAGCTAGATAAATAAGAAGTCTGAGAAATTTATAAAATTGTCCACCCATCAGTTTACTACAGTTTTGCTTGATTAATGTTAATGCTACTACTAATTAACTGATAATTGTCACTAAATCTAAATCTCAGCGACTAAAGTTATCTCAACTTTGTCCCCATTACTTTAGCTACCTATTTTGCTAAAAATTCTGCCAGTAAAATAAAAACCCACAGCGATAGCTAAATCGAGCTTCTTGTGTGACCCCTGCGTAAATATGGGCTCGCTATTAACGATTTGGGTGGGGCAGATTAGGCGAATAAACGTTTGTAACTAGTAGTTATTGCAATGTTTGAATTGAAGGACTACTATAACGTTTATTTAGTCTTGTCCAAATATGGACTGGAGCTGAGTTCGTGAGCTGCTGCACTGTTCTCCCTAGTGTCTTCTTCGCTCGTACTCCGAGTTTGTCGTCTCGAGTGAGTTTGTCAAGTTAACTGAGTGATGCTATAGCACTACTTTATAATAGTTCACATTAGATTTACTTAAGAGAGCTAATGCATAGTTTAAACTTCAAAACTCAGAAGATCCATAGCATAATTTTTTAATAGTTCTTGAGCTTACATCTTATACAGGATTGTGGTTGGTTGTTGCTGTATGCAAAGTTAAAAAAGAAGAATTGTGCCAGTTTAATTTATTATGGCTTCTAGTATTAACTGCAGGTTTAGTTGGCACATTAATGTATAGTAGTCTCAGGAGCCATAACTTGTGTCATAGCATTGCCTAGGAATAATATATGGGGAGTTCTACACTGCATTGTCTGTAGCTAGTCAATCAAATTATGCCAATCATCTTACCTCAAAGTATTACATCAATCACTGATTATTAAAAATTGAGCACTATATCTCCACATCAGTCAGTCAGAAAAAAGGAGGATACCAAAACAAGCCTTGCAAACTGTTCCATACTGGATATGAAGCCTAATGAAAAAAAGTAAAAGAGCACCAGAAGTTTTTCCCATTTTATTTGCACACTCATGACCCATCACAGACAGTTTTAAGCACATCATCCATAGCTTCGACTTCTCTCACAAACATTGCTCAAGAAAGCTCTTTACCATCAGTTCAAGTAAGTTAGTCAAAGTAAACAGCCTTCTTTAAATCAAGCTGAAAGTCATTTCAGGCATCCAGTAGTTCAGGATTAAATTTATTTTAAGATTGTGGGAATTATTTTAAACAGCTTCCATTCCTATTGAAATGAGAAATACTGCAGGACTAAAGTTTTTTCTCAATAATAGTCTTCATCAGGAAGTTGGTTTTATAGTGACTTAAACTCAGTTGAAGTAGATTAGTAATCAACACTCAGCTCTATTTTTATTCTAGTAACATAATATGCACCCAAATATAAATTAATCTGACAATGCTTTAAAAGCCTGTTAGCACTCAGTTTAGTGTGGCGTTTGATCCAGTGACTACTTCATTGCATGTATGTTATTATTATAAAATTACAAAAATGTGATTTATTATCAAAATCAGTTAATAGCTAACACCTAATTGTATTTTATTTTTGTTGTGTATAGACTTAGTCAAAAGCAAGTATCTATCTGGAATATTCTGAGTTGGAATACAGTTTGGCTGACATTGTTCATTGTCGTTATCTCTTGTAGTGTGGGTGTGGCTGATATCGGAGCTAATAGGTAATTTCATAACAAATATGATGGAGAGTAGAGAAGGGGGTATAACAAAGGAATGGTGACACAATAGGATGTAAGAATTGTTTAACTGAAATGATTTTTCTTGTCTCAAACATTATACCCGACTGTATATATATGTATAGGAATTAAAAATACTACTACTTATGAGCTGCTACAACTAAAACCTAGAGTCAATTGAGCAACAGTTGGTCAGTTTCATTGATAAAAAATTGAAAGTCGGCCAGCAGTCCATGACCTTGCCATTATTGCATATAGAGCCACACTTATTAGTTTAAGTAGCTGAGAGCACATTTTAAAAGATTGCATTATAAGAATGGTTATTTCATGAATATTACAAGTGTTACAAAATATTCGTTCACAGCCTTAATCAGCCCCAAAACAACAGCTTTCTTTAGTGCCAGTTTTCACAAACTGTAACTAAGCGTGATAAAATTGGAGACACTGTATACAGTGGGAGAGTGGATTATTATATACATAATAAGAAATGTATTCATTTATTAAAGAAATATTGTAATGCAATAACTTCTATCAATATATTGAAGCCACTGGGTAATTAGCGTAACCATTTGATTCTCCTTAATGCTTTTCTGTGAGATTTCTATTCTCTTCTAACATTATTTTTATATGTGGCATTTTCTTGTCAGCAGAAATACAGGATATATTTCTGTACAGAAAATTACCATACTATTAAGAAAATATTTATAAGTGCATGTGGCATTATTTTGCTGTATCCTTTCAAATTACTTCCTATGACCTTGCCTACTAAAACTGGATTGTCATAATTCTCTTGATATATCTCTGTTTCTTGAGCTTCATAGATACTTGTATCTATTGAGCTCTAAACACAAATTATAGTTTTGACTTATTGAGCTCCAAAAGTCACTGAACATTCTTCCTCGAGTAGGTAGAGCAGCATTATCTGGGCCTATGTTTGCAGTATGTTACTGTGGTCATTAACTTTTCCCTCTCACTGGTTCCATAATATCCCTTTCAAAAAAAACAGCCTTCAACATTGTACATGTAGAACTGAGAAGCAATAATCACCAGGTAAATTTCTAATTGTTTAGCATCACTGTTTTTAACCCTGTTAGCAAGTACTCAGTCAAAGTGGCTGACCTCGTATCACATAAAGTGCTGTGACAAGTAAACTAAGAACAAATGTACGTAGTGGCCAATGATTACATTGTAGAGTACAGAGCACTACAATACTATTTTCCACTTATGGCGCTATGGTGCATTAGAGTACTAAAATATTTTTTTTCCATTTATGGTGCCATAGTGATGACCACACTGTTATGAGCAGAATTATAAGTAAAATGTATTATAATAAGCTTATAATTTATTCACTACATTGTAATTAATCTTTCTACTTTATAATTGGCATTAATATACAACAAATAACTATGAATAACAGTGACCACATTAATCAAAACTATTACTGTTGCTAGCACTCTTACTGTGACATTTCTATGATAATCGCCTTTAGTGTTGAAATCTGATACTTCTGCATTATTTAATGTAGGACCCTGGGTCATTTTTGCAGTATTATGCGTCTGCACCATCAAACTCATAACTATAGCTGCTTCCATTTTCCTGCTTGTTAAATCTCACCTTGTACGCTGTGCTTTTTTGTTTGTTTGTTTACTGTTTTGTCTTCTGTTAAAATGCTCACGACTTATATGTGACATTGTTTCCCAGCTTTTGTAAGCTAAGAGTTAGCAGTGACAGTTTAACTTCTTCCATGAAGACAACATTTATGTCTAATGTTTTCATTGTGCAGGAGTTACATATCGACAAAGTGAGATGCCAATAATTATTATGTTGGTCTGTGAATGATATTGTAATAGCTAGCTAGCTAGTGTATAATAGTGCTGAGGGTTTGCCCTTTCAGTGCTATATTTTAAAATGTAGTCACAATTCACAACAGACAAGTTTGAGTAAAAAATTGATATCACGATTATTAACAAGATGATAAGAAAAGGATATTGTACCGATTGCAGACTATTTATTTTAATATGAGCATAACACCACAATAAAATGAAGTAAGGGCCCATAAATATCATTAGTAGCTCTCCTATAGCAGTTGTTATTCCGAATACATAATCAACCAGCTATAATATTTTCATTTTAGGCCATGGGTTGAATAACATGGCCCAATGCAACAGTTTGGATCATTAAGAAACAAACTGGTAATATAATCAATACATTGATTAAACCCAAACCTCCAGGTTTTCAAACAATGATAGCATTTAACATTTCATTCACTATGGCTAAGGAATCAAATTTGTCAATTTGTAAGAGCTAGCTGATATTCATGAACGAAGATGCAATGGACCATTTTCAGCACCGATAAACTTTGCCGTTAAAAACTAGACAACTGATTATCCTTTGCTATGCCATAAACTTTGCCGCAAAAAGCTATACAACTTAAGTAATAATATCATATGATTTGCCAGTTAGCTGCAGAAGAAAAATCACATGAGATTCCCACCTTGTTATCTAGTTTAGACACTCTTGGAAGTGATTATAATGGCATGAGGTATACGTTTTACATATTAATTAAAATATTTTCTTTATGAAATATCATTGACATTGATTCTTGTAAAAACTTGCTCAATTTGTAAAAAACAACATCAACCTTTACCGAAAATTGGAAGTTATAAAATTTCCTTCAGGGTAGTATTAAATTTGTGGTAGTATCAAGTCATAAAACATTTATTCTGACAGTTACTAGCACAGGGTGAAAGGAGTCCATTTACAACCATAACAAAACCTGTAAACTGTCTTGATAATTATTAGAGTTAACAAAAAATTTTACAAGGCTGTAGAGGTTAACAAACTAGTTATCAACACATTATACACTAATTTACGATTTTGTTATGGTTGTCAATGGACACTTTTAAGGCAGTGTAGTATTTAATATAGTATGCTTTTTTATCCTGATCTAGGACAACTTTTGCTGTTGTAACTATTTTTGTCAAATTAGACTAACAAATAGATAATAATATTATTTTGAAATTAGTACATACGTATAATTATAGCTAATGTAGTTCATGACTAGCCAGAAGCAAGAGAAATTCATGAACAGGAAATGAGGTCATATAATTATTACTTAAACAAGATATTACTTTTTTGGTTATAGTATTCTCAATTGAAACAATGCAGAGTCTGTTGTGGTTTCTTGTCTTCCACTTAATTTCGTACCATCTAAGGATATGTTTAACTGATCTTTATCAAGTAAATCAAGCTAGGACTCTGTGTTACTCTAATGAAGCAGAGTTTGTTTGCTCTCAATATGATACAATAATCTTCTGGAGAATTACCAGTAGCAGCAGTGGCATGTCTGATCAAATATCATTCCACACATTATTTGATTCAGTGAGAATGAAGAATGGAACAATAGATTCTACAATAGTAACAGCTCAACTGATAGTTGGTAATACTTCTTTCATAACGAGCAAATTGACAATAGCAGCTAATCTAGTTGCTACTATAGCATGTAATGCAGAAAGTATCAGTTATCAACCACTAAATAGTAAGTTGTAATCTATATAATAGAGACCAGCTATATTGTATCCAGTTCCTTCGTGAATGGTTAAGTTTATTCATAATCTTTAAAAATTTTTTTACTTTCATGCAGGAATAGAAGTGTCATTTTACTATTTTTTATAATGCTTTTAACTTATTAGTAAACATTGATACATCAATTAATTTTCCATCTGTTAGTTAGCACCTGTAGGGTATGAAAAATGTGTATTTGGAATGTAGCTGTAAAAGCCAAGAAAGGCTTGTCGCCATTACTACTGGGGCAACAAGCATGCACAATATACTTGAAATAACACCTTGAGATACTTTGAGTTATTCATAGGTCACAAAAATAACATTGTTAAGATATCTAGTTTTGTACATTATATGCAGGCTTAGTATCGCATACACTGATTATTACAGAGTCCAATTTGGTACCATCAGCAATAATTCTAACCCCAATTACAAGTGGTTCCTCCAGTTATAGAGTAACATGGACACCATCCTACTACAATACTTCAAGATACATGGTAACTGTTTATCCTCCTGAATGCTACACACAAGAAGATCTCATCATCCACAACACTGATAACAGTATGGTGCACAACATCACTATAACATTCAATGACTGCCCACACAGGATATAATTATTCTACTTTTTTATTTGGTACTAATAACAAAGTTAAAAACTATGTACTTTAAGCTGCTTAACATGAATATTAATATAAATATTACCTTTATCTACTTAATATTACATTTATTAATAACTATTTATTATATGTGGTAATAATTTAGAATGTAGTCTTGTAAACTCTCCTACTATACTACTATATAATATTACCAAGGGTAAAGGAATGACTGTACATTTATCACATAATACAATTATACAATGTGCAAATAATTCTTGGGAAATGAAATTCTGGAATCAAACTCTTGCTACAACATCCATTACCAGTAAGTCGTTGAAGTAAGTATACACAAATTATTGTGTCTAAAGTTACACTTTTAATGATTCCTAAACTGATATAAATTCACTTCAGAAGTATTATTTTTGTTTTAAAGGTCAAACTATTTTATTATTTATTTGGAATAAATTATCTAGGGCTTAACGGAGGATTCATATTCAGAATTTGTTGTTTGAATTTAAAAGTTTGCAAGAAATACATTATATATAGCATATAATTTAAAATAAAGAAGCATATAATTTAAAATAAAATACAAATGACTATATCATTTCGTAGTCATTTACCTCAGGTATTAATTTTTCAGATGCTTCTGATAACCTTCAGTCTGACATACATACTTCTCTGAGTATGTGTGAACAATGCAAAAATGAAGTACTAAATACATGTTCTAGCAACTTGCTTCCAATAATACTGAGTGTTGCTGTGACATGTCTTCTGACCATCGTTATTCATGTCATCATAATACTAGCAATTACCATTACAATGAAGAGGAAAAGTAAGTGGAAGTTCATATAATATTTTAAGATAATAATTACCAAACTTTACTTTACTTTTCAATTCAGGTAAAGTTAAGAATCAATTGTCTAGGTAAGATTCATAGTATTATATATTGTAAAATTACAGTATTATTGATGAGTTAAAAATGATCATTTTTATTTTAGTTTTACTGAACACAGTAGCCATACAAAGGTAATAAGAGAATTAATGTAATATATTATAATGTATTAGATAAGTTATCTTCAATATATACTATAATAATTCCAGAAATCTTCCCAATTAAAGCACACACGAATAGTGACAAGCAAGGTATGATATCATAGTATGAACAAGAGGTATTGGTATACTTACAGTTAATGACTATTGAATAGTAGTATAATGCAGCTAAAATATTTTTTGTATTGTTATGATGGTAATATAATATTCATATAAAAAAGGGTGATTATGTATTATTAAGGCATTTTAATGTATATTAAGTGAACTGATTATTTATTAGGATATATTTTTACCTCGGGTAAAAAAATACTATATTTTTAACAATATTAAATGTTGTTTTTAGAGACAAGTAAAATTACTATCAGGTTATATTGTTATTGAATACTAATTTACAATATTTTATATGTATAGAATGCTGCATATTCCACTGTTCAGTTCAACATGTGACATGTACATCATAAACTAAACATTTAAGGAATGTATCTTGTCCTATTTTATAAGATTCAGGTTAAAACAATAATATTTTATACAGTTCCATTAAGTGCAAACAAATTGAATGCTGATTCATGCTAACATATTTAAATTTAGAGGGAAATTGTTGCTGAAAATAGTTTGACTGCTCATGACTCACCTGGTAAGCCATTGACTCAGATTGTAATGCCCTTACATTTTTCAGCTACTGAATTTACTTCTTTCTCAGATGTTTATGACACTATTAACAACTGAAGAATAAGAAGTTATCATATTGACAATGATATTTGCATATACTAAAATAAAACAGTATTTCATAAAATGTCATAATTTTGTATAATTATTAGTAATAGTCATCATTCTCAATGTCTGGTTCATGACTCACATTGAAAAATTTTCCTGTAATATTTACACATTTAATAAATACAACATTTTTTAATACAGCATGATGTAGAATACACTAAAGTGGGATATTTGTATTGATACAACTTGAGATTAGATGACAATAATTCAAGTGTAAGTTATTTCAATTTTACATTCTGTATCATAACTGTCCACAACACATTTGATAAACTTTTTAGACTAGATTGTTCTATAGCTTCAGGTTTAGCATTAGAACATCAAGATAAAGTATAGTAGTCATTATTACCAATACATAAGCCGATATATATTTTTTATGAACATTGCATAAACAGATTAAAAGAGCAAGTTGCTGTGCTAGAAAACATTTTTACATTATTACAGTGATCAATATAAAAAGGAAAGTTATAATATTTTTGAAGAAAACATGACACCAATTACATTATCTTAAAAAAATTTGAATAACTATAACATTGTTTCTTTTTTACAATCTCATCAACATCTTTGGGAGTTAGCAATGGATAACCTTAACCTTGGCACAAAAAAAAATCGGTAAGTATCCTACAGTCATTCTTAGCTAGTCTCTGTGCTATTATCTCTAATGCACTACCCAAGTTATCCTTAGCCAGTCTGTGTGCTTTTTGTTCATTAATGTATACTACCAATTTTAGTGTTGTAATACTACTTCCTGTTATGACAACTACTTAACTAAGCACAATGTTAGACACTAATTTGAATTTAGTTTTAATACAGATAGTATAATTACAAGTTGAACAAAAAAATTCCAAAGTGAAAGATGAGTCTAGGACTAAAAGTGGTAGGTATTGAGGAATAAAAAGTTTATATGAAAGTATTAAATAGAGTAATAATGTTAAGTATAATAGCAAAACTCAATGTTTTGTGCATGTTCTTTTATTATGACCCAATTCTTTACATAGGCTACAAATTATTTACATAGGCTACAAATTCTTTACACAGGCTACAAATTATTTACATAGGGCTACAAATTATTTACATAGGGCTACAAATTATTTACATAGGGCTACAAATTATTTACATAGGCTACAAATTATTTACATAGGGCTACAAATTCTTTACATAGGCTACAAATTCTTTACACAGGCTACAAATTCTTTACATAGGCTACAAATTCTTTACATAGGCTACAAATTCTTTACACAGGCTACAAATTATTTACACAGGCTACAAATTCTTTACACAGGCTACAAATTATTTACACAGGCTACAAATTCTTTACACAGGCTACAAATTCTTTACATAGGCTACAAATTCTTTACATAGGCTACAAATTCTTTACATAGGCTACAAATTCTTTACATAGGCTACAAATTATTTACACAGGCTACAAATTCTTTACATAGGCTACAAATTCTTTACATAGGCTACAAATTATTTACATAGGCTACAAATTCTTTACATAGGCTACAAATTATTTACACAGGCTACAAATTATTTACATAGGCTACAAATTCTTTACATAGGCTACAAATTCTTTACATAGGCTACAAATTATTTACACAGGCTACAAATTCTTTATTTCTTTTGTGGTGGTGGACAAACTTCAGCATCACATACTTCAGTTTAGTTTGTACCTATTGTACTAAGAGGTGGAACTGAGGGCAATGGGCAAGTCAAATCTCTTTCCGAATCTGGACAGTACTATAGAGATACCATTGATGTTCAAGGGATAATGACTTTGGAAGAACAATAGATGGAAGATCTGCATAATTTGGAGCCCATGGATGCCTTAGGAGTGTCTCACTAGGCAATGCATCACCCACAGTATTGCTTGAAGAAGCAAGTTGTGACAAGGCATCATTGACCTCTTCCATCAGTGTTGGAGTCTCAACCACAGTCCCATCATCAGCTTCTTCTGTATCACACAAATTACTCTCTTCATTTTCCATTACATCAGTAATTTCAGGTTGATCATCGAGTTCAGCACCAGGGCTATGCAAACTTAAGCCATCTACAGAAAAATCAATTAATTGATTTATTGCGAAAAAAAAAGTTATATTTATAAAGATTTCTGTAAAATTAATCCTTTACTTACATCATCAGAATCATCATTTTCACTTGAATTGTCACTTTGTGGTATGGTGAAATAGTCTTCAATAACATCCTGTAAGGCCTCTTAGTCACCAGCACTAAATTGTTGTATCGAGTTGATAACATCAGCGACGTTAGCAGCCAGATCAAAATCCATTTTTAAGAAACCACAGCTGCTTCGTTAATAGGGGATTTGCATGATGACATCACGTAACATCCTACCACGCCCACCGATGGTATCACTGCACACCGTGTCCCATTGAAAATGTATTAGTTTTGCTGACCGCTTGGTCTATTTTTTGCTGTAGCACCAGCGCCAGGCTGCACAGAGCTTCCAAATTACAGGAATAGCTTTATTATGAAATTTACTAACTGCTGATAGCAAAAGTTTAGGATTTTCAGCCCTGGCTATTGAAATTCCTGGGAGTGAAATTTGGTGATGGGTTAGCTATTTTGTTTTTTTGTTTATATGTTTCACTAGGCTACCATAAACTTGAGGCAACAATCCTTCATCTCTGTTGATTTTGCTCCCTTTAGTTTAATGTACCATGACTCCAAATAACAACGAGGGTATAATTGATGGCAGATGTCAATCACTTTACCACTCTTCCAATCAATAACATGACTCTCTTTCATTGCATGTTCTGCAACAGCTGAAAAATGATAAGGTGAAGTTAGAGCTTGCTTAAGACTAAAAGAACATAAGCAAGCTCTAACTTCACCTTATCATTTTTCAGCTGTTGCAGAACATGCAATGAAAGAGAGTCATGTTATTGATTGGAAGAGTGGTAAAGTGATTGACATCTGCCATCAATTATACCCTCGTTGTTATTTGGAGTCATGGTACATTAAAACTAAAGGGAGCAAAATCAACAGAGATGAAGGATTGTTGCCTCAAGTTTATGGTAGCCTAGTGAAACATATAAAAAACAAAAACAAAATAGCTAACCCTCAGGACTCATGGTTACCAACCAAGTGCTTTAATATGTATCACCCTTAGGCTTTCACCTGTTTATTTTTTATTTTTGAATCATTACCACTGATGAAGGCTACAGTCCGTTAGCTGAAACGTTTGGTGTTTTAACTTTTTTGTGTTTTTTGGTCAGTGATTCTCTCTAAATATATTAATATATAACAACATAACATAGCTAACAACTTAAGACGTTCTTACAAAGTAAAATTCTCAAGATTATGTAAGATTATCGTAAGACTTTTGAAAATGTTTTAAAATTATTTCCATTCTCACTTATATTATCTTATCAATACTAGGACAATTCCTGCAAAAATGTGGTCTTCCATTATTATTATTTTGGCTTTCAGTTTTAGAAGTTTCAGGCATTTGCCTTCTGCTTAAAAGCTAATTCACTGATGGGTCCTTATTCTTTGGCTTTCAGTTTCAGAGTTTTGTACCACATTTAGAATAATTAGCTATAGTTCACTATAATCTATAATATCTCTAGTTCATGCATAAAAAAAATCAAGCAATATACATTGCTTTGCTTTTGTACAACAATTATACAACAGCCCTAACCTCAGAACCACTAGTAACTGGGTGAAGTGCATATACAGCAAGTGAGGCGAGCTGATCCTTGTTAACTTGGGCAGGTCTGTTGTTTCACTACCAAACATACACTCCTGCAAGTTCAAACGTATCCTAACTCAATCACAATGCCCTTTTATGGCAAACCCACAAAGCCAAGCCATACAAGATACCTCAAGTGGCTTGCATGAACACATCCTTAGACTTTGAGATTTCATTCATATAATGAAAAACTGTTACCAACTCACATACCTGTGCATGGACCACCAACTACAACATACTCACACACATACGTACAAATCACATGGGATGTGTGTGTAACAAACTGGACAAAACTGGCTCTCTTAAACACACACACACACACTCACACACACATACACACAGTTTATGCTACATGTATGTACAAGTAATAGTAATATGAAACTAAATGTAACTAGTGATGTGCTCTAATAGCACAAAATAGTGAAGCGAGCGATGCATGTTCCCTGTAATTGCAGCTATTCCATGCATGCTTGGTGCGGCTACAAAATACTGTCAGATTCTTTACTTTGCTACCTGTTTCTGTTTCATTTTAGCTCTCCTCCTCCTTGCCCTGTCTTTTTCATTTCTTATCGCTCTCCTTACTAATTTTTCTTCAGGAGTTTCTAACGCCCTCAAAGCTCTTGACCGAGCGTTTCTAACGTTTTGTCTACTGGGCATCGCTACTTCGTACAGCGGGTAAACAAAACAAAATGTTGCTGAGAAGGTTACCCGGCCCGCGCAAGCGCATAGGAGAAAGGGTACACACATATGCCCACGCAAGAACAAAAACAATTTCTAGACCTAAATATATATATCGCGAACTCATTAGAGAGTCAGCTCCGCTCGCTTCGCTGAATTATTTGGCCAGTAAAAGTTGGGTTTGTTTTAATAGCTTGCTTCTTTGCAGAAATGGTTCAGATTACTCCTTTGACAATACAATCCTCCTCAATATCCAGCAACTGAGTCCCCACCTTCCAGCTTATCAATTAGACCCTTTTTTTTTTTTCCTGGTAAGTTCTTTCTTAATTCAAAAAATCAAATAATCACAATAACAGCAAATTTTCTGGTTCTATCAGCCAATAGTGGCTGTTATAAGAGGACTTCAGCAAGGAGTCGAAACATCAGATTAAGTTATAATTAACAATTGGCTGTTAGAACGAACGAGATAATTTGCTATTAAGTTGTTTATTATCTGTGAGCCAGGAAAGAGCTTGGACATAAACGTGAAGGGGCTCCACTTGTTGAAAATCTAGTCAAGACTTTGAAGGTATACTAAGACTCTCATAGTTGGAAAAAAGCCATCTGTTGCAGTTCTGGCAAACGAGTGTGTTCTGTAAATACTTCCATGACATCAAATCATGTGGTGGATAAAACTTTCAAAACTGTTTATGCTTAATTAGCGTTCACCAGGCTTCTTCTAATATCAATTTACATATAAAAAATTTATCCATAATACTGATTATTCTTGACAAAGTAGTCAGTAAATTTTCAAGCTTGTAAGCTAAATCTTGGTACTTTAAACCAAGTCATAAACACGTTAACTCGAGTAACATGATCTGATTTTCTGCATGATCTGATTTTCTGCATGATCTGATTTTCTGCATGTTACTACTCATTTTGTCTATCACTGGCCCTAAGATAATTGCAACATGAGATAAGAGCAGACCTAGTGAACCATGTATATGCAAGATTAAATTAGACTCATTGGGATGGTCACTGTGTGTACATTCATCTCAATAGTGGGGTTTGTTAAAGACAGAAAGGATCCATTTGTTTACACTCCGGACAAAAGCACCAACATAATAGTGGTTGTAGATAGGCCTTAGCCCTAGCCCTAGCCCTAGCCCTAGCCCTAGCTAAAAATGAACAAGAAAATGACAGGCTGCAAAAAAAATACACTTCCCAGTAAATACATTTTTTTAAATTCAAAATGCGTAAATTT
>WLWD01006279.1_pt1 | contig 21512 bp, 11 predicted proteins | sample 6712731 | NCBI WGS metagenome assembly WLWD01 (sample SAMN12718690, study PRJNA576275) | sponge metagenome | isolation source: marine sponge | host: Mycale hentscheli | place: New Zealand: South Island, Marlborough, Capsize Point | collected 2014-11-01
TGTGTGTGTGTGTGTTGTACTGCCTATGTGTAATATGTGTGTGTGTGTTGTACTGCCTATGTGTAGTAATGTGTGTGTGTATGTGTGTTGTACTGCCTATGTGTAGTAGTAGTAGTGTGTGTGTGTGTGTGTGTTAGTAGTGGGCGTGTGTTGGTGTGTGTGGGGTGTTAGTATGCGGGTGTGTTGTGGTGTGTGTTTGTACTGTTCGCTAGTTGTTAGTAAATGTTGGTGTGGTGGGTAGTAAGTGCGTGTGTTTGTGTGTAGTAGTTGCGTGGTGGGTGTGTATGTAGTAGTGCGTGTTTGTGTGTGTGTTGTTGTACGCCTATGTGTAGTAAATGTGGTGTGTGTGTGTTTGTTGTGTAGTAGTGCGTGTGTGTGTTGTGTGTTGTACTGCCTATTTGTAGTAAATGTGTGTGTGTGTGTGTTGTGTTTACTGCCTATGTGTAGTATGTGTGTGTGTGTGGTATGTGTTTTACTGTCCTATGTGGAAAGGTATGTGTGTGTGTGTGGTGTGGTTTTAACTAACTGCCTATGTGTAGTAGTGTGGTGTGGTGTGTGTTGTGTGTGGTTTTACGGCCTATGTTTATTAAGTGTGTGTGTGTTTGTGTGTGTGTGTTTGTACTGCCTACAGTAGCTCAAAAAAAGTTTCGAATTCCGTTCCGTAGTACGGACCTAAAACGGTAGTTTTTAACCGTAGTTTTTATCGTTGCGTTCCGTACCGTTTTGACTAAACGGCCGACACCGTTTACTAAAACGGTAAAAAACGGTGAAGCATTTCCGTCGATTCACAGATATTTTCTAGCTAGAAACTCTTCTATAGCTATATCAGCAAGCTAAGGCCTTGTATCGACCATTAAACACTACGGGGATAGTGCAAAAAAGCTCGTATAAAATTTTAACTTGCTTCAATAAAGCTGCAGACTGAAGTTCCGACGGGCACAGAGCTATAACGAGGTCCGCACTTCGTAGATCTTCTGTTAGCTACTGATGGACCTCCAGTAGTAAAAAATCTAAGCCCGAGAAGGCCCTAACAGCGAGAAAACGTCGATACTGTGCGGTGGTCGAACTAACAATTCTCCGCGAGACAACTTCGAATAGGACGGCTTCAATTTTTTTTAACCCGAAAAGCTCCGCCTCTGGAGCCTGTAAACAAAAAATCGGAACGTTTTATTGGATAAACGATTTTTTATATTTCTTTGAGCGAGACATACGGTGAACGAGAAAGATTAAAACGGTAACGCGGTCGAACGGAACGGCCGTTTTTCAACATACGGCGTACCGTTTTTTCCCCGTTTTTTTATTTTGCGACGGCCGTTCTACGGAACGGAATTCGAAACTTTTTTTTGACTCCTACTGTATGTGTAGTAGTGGGTGTGTGTGTGTGTGTGTGTGTGTTGTACTGCCTATGTGTAGTAGTTTTGCCCTAACCAATCAAAGGGTCTGGTCAACTGACTGGGTAATTTGTATTTGCATCATCTGCAAGAATTGAATGTTTTCTTGTATGTGGTACAATTCGTAAGTATAATATTTTAGTGGCACTTTTTTGCTCATACTTTCTGAATGGAATTCAATGTACTCGCATACTTTAAGACACAGTGTCTGTCTATTGTTTTTCTTAGTCCAATTAGCAAGGGAAAAAAATTGCACAGCTCGATTCATGTTAGTTGACCTACCTCTTTTTTGTCTTGCTAAGTGAGGTTTGTATGTGAATACTTAAGTATTTAAATATGTATAGAAGAGTATGTTCAAGTCATGTTATGGTATACAGGGCTTCATACTGAATTTTTTTCTGTGGGGGGACTTTTTTCTAATTCCTACCTATAAGATAGCGTGTGAATAGGCCACAGAGAGGGGAGGGTGCGGGTCCTCTAGTTTGGGGGGAAGGGGAGGTGGGGGTAATGCTGGTATGAGCTCCTTTGTTCACTGTTATATTTCAGAGGTATATTTCCAGAAACATTTAAACTTTTGAACATAATACAAGTCCTTCCATTTTAAACAGCACCATCAGTTGAAACATCTTTCAGCTCATTAAAACCCGTATACGCAACAGGTTGGCCCATGAGAGTTGCCATTGAGGATCTTGGGCTTTCAGCTGTAAAGTTTGATGAACTTCTAGAAATTTTCAAAACGTATTGTGCTTTGATTTACATTAAAAGAATTTTGCTCTGAGTTACTATTTATAATTAAAAGTTCAGAATTCTTATGTAGCCCTGGTGCGGCTAAAGCATACAGCCATGTGAAAAGTTTGTTTGTTTGTTTCGTTTTTGTTTTTCTGACTATCAGTGAACTAAAAAAATTATTCATGGTGCATGTCTTTTGTGTACATGAATTCACTTGATCGTGTATATATGTGACCGGTTTTGGGAATATCGGCCTAAACGCGGCATCTAAAGTTTTCTAATTTATTCTACCAGTGGGCTGCACGGGGTCTTGGGATGCCGTCCTCCTAATTTGGAAGCTGTAGCACAAGCCGTCTTCGCCCTACGCACTACAACACTTCAGTATTTTTGCTAAACTTATTATTGCTGATTTCAAAAAAACGCCGGGTAAGGCGTTGCTAAGGTCAGGGGGCGTGCCTTGTGTCCGTATACTATTACTGCGTGTCTCCGGGACACTATGGAATAAACCGGTTACAGGCGGATTGAAAGAAGTCTAAAAGGCTTAATGCAGGGCTCTTTAAGAAACTATGATGGCGAGAATTGCGTGAGTACATGAATTATGTAGATTAGTAAGTGAATTAGTTAGCTACAGTTTTTTCCCGGGTGTTAGTGAAAAGCCCGCCAATAATTTCTTAGCAACTCTCCGTACACGAGTCCAACCGGCTAGTGTTTTTAGCCTCCTAGTGTGAGTTCTACAGCACGCCAGAGCTTACAACTGCGTCATAAGCTAGAGCTAACTGGTGTCTATCCATTTCTGCCATAAAATTTTTTTCGAAAAAAATCGACCCATAAGGCTTTACCTGGGGATACTGAAAAAATTTGTTTGCCGCGTTTAGGCCGATTTTCCCAAAACCGGTCACATATATACATGTATATATGTGACCGTCTATAGGAAAACCAGGCACAACGCGGCACCTTCGAATTTTTTTTTTTTGCACTTACGGAGTTGTCGGCATCCAGATATTGAGCTCTCCAAGTTTTATCGTCGCAGCTTTAGTCGTTCCTGCTATAATAGACCTAACCGTTCCCTTCCGTAGGCTGGAAACAATACATTTTTAAGAAATCGATCGATCTTTTCTCGATATTACGCACGCCGCGTTGTGCCCGGTTTTCCCGTAGACGGTCACATATATTATTTTTTGTTTTTGTTTTTGTTGTTTTTGTTTTATTTTTGCTAAAATTCATATCCTAAAGGCACCACCTACTTTCCTTTTTTTTTTTTTCATGCATGACTTTATGGTGTGCACCAAATGGAAACGTTGTTTATTAATTATCATAATAATTGTACAATGTACATATGTGGGTGTATACATTATGAAACGTGTGTGTATAGAAAATTGGTCTTAAATAGAATTGTGGAAATTGCTGAACCAGCTGCTTCAAAGTGTAAGTTTAGGTGTTATGTGCTTATTCCACACTTTAATAATAATAAAAAAAGTAATTTTTTAGCAAACTTTCTTATTTCCGATTGCTCAATAATTGTTGTGAGTCATTGCATCAACTACCCTTCCCTTATAAAACAACTTAATCCAAGCTAAGGGCAATAGGCTCGAGGACCACTTGTACTTGTTGAACAATTCTATTCTATACAGTTACTTGACACAGATAAAACTTCAACCTTTATATGCAATCATTTGGCAAGCAATTGTATAATTACTTTTAGTACCCATTGGTTTACGTTTTCTTTTGTTTTCATTTTTTTTTTGTTTTCAGGCAAGTGGTAATAAATTCAACTAATGAGAAATTTACCAAACAACTACATGTAAATGTTGTTGTAGATTAAATTACCGAATTAATATGAACTTACTCAGAACAACAATTTAAGAAGTGCTACTTATTCCATGATGATAGGGAGAGTTACCTATGCAAAGCTGACAAAATTTTTCACAATCACGAGAGCAAAAATGTCTTTTTCTGCCCCGCTAGTTTTTGCTTTATTCTGAAAAAGTTAATGTGTGCTGGAATTCAGGAGTTTTACGTTGAAACTATAATTGGTGAGAATCTCCTTCATGTTTGTCATTTAGACAGCAATTAGCTACATCTACCGTTCATTAGGGATAACCAAATGCATTTTTTTTTTGGTCCACGAATTGATTTTGTCATTGCTAGCTAGTGTACTAGCAATGCTGAGGGTTCGCACCTTTTTCATTATTTTTTATTGTACTTCAGTTCATATTGTCCTTTTGTAAAGTGCTAATGTAATGTTAAATTATTATTTCGTATGTACAAATGTTTGTGTGGGCTAAGAATGTACTATAATATTATTGCTAGTTCACATATTTACAGTTCATGAACATGGGCTGTGCCTCGTCTAAGCTACTTGCAAGATGAACTTGTCCAACTAGTGCAATGGATTCTTATTCATTCCTTTTTAATTTGGATCTGAACAATGCACATCAAACATTGCATTGCTTATTTTGTGCAATTTTTACTGGTATATTGTACACATCACTTCTTTTTTTATAATGTATATATAATAATATATTGGTGAGCAAAAGCTGTAGATGCATTGCCATGGGAGAGACATCTCCGCGACGCATACACCAAGACATTGAACATTTATGTCAAAGTGGGCAGTAGGATATAAGGTATCAGACTGGTGATGGTGACCGTCAGGAGCTAGTACAACTTTGAGATAAATCTGGCAGACCTTAAAAACATACTTTCAATTTCATTTGTACATTGCTGAAATTTAACCAATCGGATTCAGCTCTCTTTTTTTCTATAACATGCTCAACATGAATATGTATGTAGTACCTTATGTATAGTACCTTATGTAACAGGTAAACTTTCTTGTAATTTTAGTGAGGGCAAGCAATTTACATTGCACCTGATCATGTTTGCATGCATGTGGGCATGTGTGAGATGAATGTGTAAATAGCATTAATGTGATGGTGCTGTGTGTGTTAATGGGAATTGCTGTTATATATTTTTTAGTACAAATTGATTACATAGAATATAACACCTGCCTCATTAAGCAACATTACTCAGGAGAGATTTTAGATAGGTGGTTGTGAATGAAAGAAAACTAGTAAAGTGAAGGAATAGTTCATATCCTCCTCGCTCATGTATGGCATGTTGTTAATCAGTTTGCAACCTCAATTATTTGTTCCTGTTGAGGTATTCATACCGTAAGTGTGAAGACTACAACGAAGTGTAAATGTAACGTACATCCCCACATATATATAAACAATGATATGATTTTCAACTGAGTTACCCCTGATAGTGTCTCACTCGCCAAATTATTTGTTGTAGTAGTGAATCATTACAAAGCTACTGCTTACAGCTACTACTTAGCTAAAGAATATCACAAAGAAAACGTTTAAATAACGTGTACTGTTTTGTTGTTGTTTTTTCCTTCAATTCAAACAGTTGCACGAGTTGTTACTACGGCACTGAAATTCCTTACCGTGTATGCTGTAATTTAAAAACTCAACCTTACAATCAGTAGTTTCAGTGTTAGAAGTCAAAATCATTCATATAAAAATCGTATAGTCTTTAGGCTCGCTCGCCAATTATGCTCAAGCACATCACTGGTAGTTCCTACCAAACTACATACGTACTTCCTAGCTGGCTTGCCAGTGACACACAACAAGGTAATATTACTCACATATGATTGCCACAACTGGAGATAAAACTAGTAATAATGGAAAGCTGTGAGAAACAGAATGAAAAGAAAACTGCCAGAGGGACACAAAATGGAAGTCCTGAAAGCAGAATGAGGCAGATGTTAATTTAGTGTATTGTTTTAATTAATGTGTATCAGTATCACTTAGCTCATCAGTTAACAATAGCCATATCTCCTGGATAGCCAACATTTAGCCAAATCTCTGGTATCAGGGCGGGCAGCAGAAGACATGTGGGTAGGACGTCTGACTGATTGTCACAGTTGAGACTTGGGCCCCTCATAGCACATTAATTAAGGAGGTAATAATGTAGTTCCTGGGCCTGATCTTGTCTACTCTCAGACAGCTTGTGTGTGCCTTCTTGGTATACCAGGTTATGATAGCATCTTCCTACATGGTACATGTGGTACCATTGCTACACTGAACATTGATGTGTATGTGTGTGTATGTATGATATTTCTAGCTATTCTGTTTATATGTCGTATTCGGCGAAGAAAGTTGTACGTGTTGAATGTCTGCGGCATGCATGTTTGAGGGGGGCACTCTTTTGTTGTTTGGTGAATGATAAATGTGAGCCCTGGCCCTAGCCACATAAAAAGGTGGTGGTGGTACCTCATGGCCAGTCAGTCAGTTGTTAATCCAAAGTCATCTCTGTGTCCTGTGTTAGTGTGCTTTATTTTTATACTAGCAAAACTTCATATTTTCTTCAAAACAGTAATCAGTTGGATCATACAATATGTTTTAAGTTAATTTTAAAAAGTGACTAATTATTGACTAGGGAATTTGAGTTTCATTTATTGCACATGCTAAATACAAAATCACTGGAAAAACTATAAGCCATAATAAGCTTCCCTCCCCCTCCCCCCCCCCCCCCCCCAATATGCTCTGTGTGGCAAAATTTGCATTACAACTCCACGAATAACTATCCAAGTCTATAGCCAGAAATTTTTCAATAAGATGTCTTGGCAGGCTTAAAGTTATGGCTGAATGAGATTGAATGCTTGATTGCACAACTAGCAACAATAATTGAGATTGGTAAAAAATAAATGAAAAAAAAAGCTGAAAGGAATAAATAATATATATAACCAAAGGATAGAGGTAGCTAAAATGAGGGGTTGTGGCGGACCTGGTGACAACATGGGAATGAGCAACGAACACTTTCATTACATATAGCACCTTATCTACTTAGACCATCTTCATTAGCTAACACACAACACAACATTCCTCAATATCCATTAGTAGATGGCAGACACGCCATCACTATAAATAGCACCCAGTCCTGCAAACACATTCGGGCTTGTATGATTTAAAGAATCTCAATCGAACTGCTACATTGGTGACCTCGACGCGCGTCCTGTACGGTTCTGGACCATGGCCGAAGCCAGCGTTGTTTGTCTAAAACTTCCCACCTTCTGGAACACACAACCAGACGTATGGTTCGAGCTGGTTCAGCAGTCTCACTCGACTCAGCCAGTCTCACTCGACTCGGCAGTCCTCTCGACTCAACCTTATGAGGACCTTTCCATGTGGTGGAAAGAGACGACAAGTTTTTCAAGCTGGAGATGGGTGGTAAGACCGAAGTGTTTCCCTTGATCGTTTGAAGCCAGCGTTTCTGGATTTTACGGAGCTCGTCCCGGTAGCAGCGCCTAGACGACGAGGGCGGCTTCGAAAGTGTCAACCAGCAGTTCTGGGGGGGGGGGGGGGGGAGCTCTGTGGCGGACCTAGTGACAGGGAATGAGCAACGAACACTTTCATTACGTATAGCACCTTATCCACTTACATCATTTTCATTAGCTAACACAGAACGCAACATTCCTCAATATCCATTAGTAGATTGCATACACACCATCACTGTAAATAGCACCCAGTCCTGCAAACACATTCGGGCTTGTATGATTTAAAATTATCTCTTCCTACTTTTCTGTATCTTATAGAAATTACGCCATTACCTATTTGTGCACATGTAATTAAATACATTACAGTCATACTGGGTCACATAGGTAATGGTTTTGTCTCCTTGTCTTTGTGGTCAAAAAAGTCCTTTATGTAATACGTTGTGTCTGGGGTGTCATGGACAGCCCCCAAGAAGGACAAGGGACCAACCCAGACAAGCTTGACCGTAACCAAGGGACCTGATTGACAAGTCATTCATACTTAATGGACCCAATACCAGTTAGGCGTTAACGATGTTGTGACTCCATTGTTTCATTTGTGCATATTATTCTTGAGATTTTTGTAGAGTAGCTCAGTCTGACGAAAATTAGAAGTTGCATTTTGATATTGTTACTGAACATTTCAATTAAATTAGTATTACCTAATGACTGTTTGACCATAGTCATATTCATTGTGTGGCAGAAGCTCTTGCTAGTGACAGAGTAGAGCACCGTTATATCTGGTTACATGATTCTGCTATCTTATTCTTATATTATTTGAAATGTGCACTTGTAATTTTTATTAGCCACTTTTCTTTTCTTCACCCCAACTCCCCACCCCGCTGCAATTATGCCATTGCAAAGAATATATTAAATTTAATTGTAGCAAGCTTAAATGAGGAGGCTCATACAAGGAGTACACAAGAATTCCCTGAGTATATGCCTGATCAGTTCTCTTTATGTTTTTCTAAAAATAAGGACCTTATGTTTTTGCATCCAAACACATGGAATAGTCCATAGTCTGCCTCCTCCCTCCCTCATAACCATCTCACCCAGAAGATATGTAGAACGGTAAATATAAGCTGTTGTATGAGACTAGGTCAGGCATGCCAGGAATTTCTATTTATCCTACAGGAAGTTCTTAACTGTATGTTTACGTGGTCAGAGCAGTTACTGACTACATTTAGATTATACATTATATTGCGTGTGAAATAGTATCCATGATTTCTTTTGTTTATTATTTATATACATATGCTCTTTGTCGTAACCCCTTCCCATAACTGATCTGCTAGTGGTTGCAAGAGAATTATTGTGTGCATGTGTACATGGTGGCTGTGGCTGTGCTGTTGTACATGTGTGGTGTGTGTGTGTGTGTGTGTGATAAACTGCTAATTATTTAAGTCTTTTCCTGTGTATAACCAGTGCAAGAGAATTTGTGTGTGTTATGTTTATGTTTGCGTGTGTGTGTATGTGTGTGTGTTATGTATATGTTTGAATATATGTTATGTTTGTGTGTGTGTGTTAAGTTTGTGTTTGCATGTGTGTTATCTTTGTGAATGTGTATTATGTTTGTGTGTGTGTGTTATGTTTGTGTTTGCATGTGTGTTATCTTTGTGAATGTGTATGTTATGTTTGTGTGTGTGTGTTATGTTTGTGTTTTTTTTTGTGTGTGTGTGTAATACAGAATTGTACATTGTAATTGTCATTCATACAAAGTGTGCATGCCGTCTCCAGGTGTGAGATAAGGAAGCTGAAGGCGGTGTGACATTTGCCCTTTTTTAATTTAAGGCCTTTTCTAAACTACCTGATAGGGCAACTATTTTATTAATTTGTACCTTGGTTTATCAGTTGCTCAATTCACAGTGAATATGGAAAGCATCCAAGAGTTTCTATGTGTCCTAGCCTAACCTTCATTCAGTCCATACAAGATTTACACTACCAAGGGCCCTCGTCATATAACCTACATAATATAATAAACTAGTGTTCCACACCTTGCACAAATAGGATAGGTGGGATAGGGGGCTTTAACCCTTTAATGTTGGCGAAAGAGAATATTGTAGACCAAAAGCGACTTGTAATAGTTGAATTTAGGAAATGGTTAGTAATAAATAAATAGTAATAGTATTGATTCCTCTTCCATGCCTCCATTTCTCCTTTCTCTAATACATGGTTATTGTTTTTTGTTTGTTACCACCAACATTAATATATAAAATGCAACAATATATCTTCCCTTCTTCTTTCCCCAGCCCAAGCTACCCTACCATCGTCTGAAGTTTGTTCCCTCCATATTCCTATACAAATGTAGCTTAATTTTAGCGAGTGATTATTACGACCATTTTTTTTTTCAGACTCAGGAATAAAAACTGACAAGGCAATAAATATGGTCACATGGGCATGAAATAATAGGGCGTTACTCAGTGACCACACTCAAACTATGCCGAAACCACACCTATCAAAATTAAATACCAGAAGCAGCAGCAATTACAATGCATTCATGCATGGATGCTATTATTGTATACAAGCTAACTATTGGATCAGCTTTTGTTTCATATAGACAACATGAGAATGCGTATGGTCTATCTGTAGATATAAACTATAGTGATGATCTCATTTAGTGAGCCATACATGTGTACAGATATAATTAAATTCACTGAAGATTCCTCGTCAGATCAGAACATATCTGTTGTGTCGACTTCCACACTAAACTAGAACTAAATCTAAGTTATAAATTTTGAATTTTATTTATTTATGGAAGGAGTATTGAAATTAATGTAATACTTCATTATCTTTTGTTTTATTAGAATTAAGTCAACAATCTGGACTTCCACCTCCTTTCCATCAGCTGCATTTATTTCATGTCATGCATGTCAGCATGTAACAGTGTGGTTTTGTAATAATGACAATTTTAGAGTCCATGAAACAGGGCTGAACCCCATGTACCCACAATGTGTGTGTGTGTGTTTTGAATTTTCACATATCATAGCTATGTAACATATTGTTCTTTTATTATACAGATATTTAGGAAAGTGAGGTAGGAAAGAATTGAGTGACCGAGTACCACAACAACCAATTGTATAAAGTGTGCACCACAACAAGGAGATGTTATAATTATAAAAAATTAAAAAAAACCTGACCGGAGGCCATTTAATTTGACAAGTAAGGTATTCTGTGCTCCTTTGTGTGGCTGCACCAATGTGTTGGAAATTTTTTTTAATATAATTGGGAAGTACACACTATACAGGAGGATTATATGTGACCGTCTACGGGAAAACCGGGCACAACGCGGCGTGCGTAATATCGAGAAAAGATCGATCGATTTCTTAAAAATGTATTGTTTTAAGCCGACGGAAGGGAACGGTTAGGTCTATTATAGCGAGAACGACTTAAGCTACGACGATAAAACTTGGAGAGCTCAATATCTGGACGCCGACAACTCCGTAAGTGCAAAACAGTTTTTTCGAAGGGTGCCACGTTGTGCCTGGTTTTCCTATAGACGGTCGCATATATGGATTGGCAGGAAGCAAGCTAGGTTATCTCACAATGATGCAACCAATTGGCTCACATACATAGGTGAGCCTATGATCTGAGCCAATGTGCTGGAAGTTTTGTTTTATAAGAATTAAGTCAACAATTTTTCCCCTAGGGCAATTGACCTTGAAGTATCTATGAAAATTGAAGGTCCAACTGGTTTGGTTTTTTTTTTAACGCTTTGAACATATGTTAGATTGTGCAGTCTGTTAGGTCCAGGAATCTGTGGGCCATACAACCCCACAGCTTACATTTGTTGAGTAATGATGGGCCCCTGGCAAAGATGACTACACCATAAGTCTTTAAGTTTAGGTGTATGTATATGATGTAGCATGCAGTGTTTGTGAAAGATGTTTCTAAGCTAATTCTTTAGCCTTCCAAGTGATTTACCAAAGTTAGTTATCAGCAGCCAAAAATAAAGTGTTGTACCAAATTAAAATAACATGTACATAGCATGACTCATCCTAAGTTGTTTGTTTATAATTTAGCAGCTGTATTTTCATCTATTTGCAGCTGGCTGGCTCTCTTGCAGCTGTTATCTAGGGTCCTCCTGCTTTTTCCCTCCAGATTGAGTGTCTACTTCCTGAGTGAAAAAGTAATTTTAGTCATTCTCATGCAGATAAAATTGCATAATTCTCAAACACAAAGTTCATTCAACAGCCAAGTATTGTACCAAATAATATTACAATGACATAACAATATAATTATTATGATCAGTTAATAGGAATTGGAGCAATGACAAGAACACTATCTTCTCCAATGTTTCTTCCAAAATTAACCTTGGTTTTAACAAAAACAACTCTGTCAGTTATGTTTTGAATATAATAAAATCTGAGATCATCTTGTAAAGTAGCTGCCCATACTTGCGTGGGAAAACGAAACCATCCACGGCACTGATGTGGAATGTAAGGCACACATTGTGCTAGCCATAATCTGTGGGTCTCAATTGAAGTAGAATTACTACAGCTTACAATTACTGTGCAGCATACAAATCGGATTATTTCAACTAATTGATTATTAACAATTACCTTTGAAGAATTTCCATACCTTGATTTTTCTGATGCTAATTTGATCGCCCCATTAACAATTGCATTAGTGTATTTGTGCAACCGCACAATGTGGTAGTTGTTGCTGTCATAGGTGGTGTGTAAAACTTGATGTATTCTTTCCAGTTCGATTTCGTCAAAAACTTTTTGAAATATTGGACGGAGAGGTTTAATTTCGTTTTTGTCAAGAAAACTGAAATCAGACAATGTTCCTTTCTTATGCTCATGAAGCAAAGATGAAAATTCATTTTGGAATTCACTAGGCCATAGACTACTGTCAGTTGACTGCATGCTTGTGAGTTTCCTCATAATTTGTATCGGTATGTTGTGAGTGTTTGTATGGAAAGAACCAGCAATGCCATTCTTACGTTCAAAAGCAAATAACCAGAAGCCATAAACAGGACCATGGTTTCTGATACAGTCAGTGAGATGGGCTGCCAAATGCATATTTGGAGTTCAGTTATTCTTCCCATATAGCTCTTTAAACTTGGTGCAAAATTCTTCAAACAATTTTTCAGCTTGCAGTAATTTTTCTTCCACAACTTGTTTAGAACATAATATTTTGGTAGCAGATACAAAAGTTTTCCAACACTTAAAATGATTTTGAGGCAAAATATCTTTTAAACAGAACAATGAAAAATACAATGTCCAACTTTTCCATTGATCAGCTTTAAGTCCACCAAATTTTGAAATTATTTTATATGGAATGCGTCCAGTGTCTGGTGGGCACTTCATTAGGTTGACTCTGGACTGTATTAGAGAAAACTGTTGGTCAGATATTAAGTCGTGTGAAATCCATACTTTCAAAAAAGTCTTAGAAATGCCTAAAAACAAGCAATGCATAGGATCCACAATACAAAAAGAAATAGCATTATAATATGGTAATTCATAAAGAAGGGAATAGCGAGCTTCATATTCATGTTCTATGGCTTTGCGCTGAACCTCTGTTTTAGCAGTTTTGTGTTTTCTGCCAAACCATACATGTAATGCATTTGATCTTGGCTCCCATTCTGATTTTTTGAATCCAGAATAGTCAGGATAATCCCCAAAGTGCTGGGTGGGAAAGGATTTCAAGCAAATATTGCAGCCACGAAAACCTTGATGACCAACAAAGCCACCTACTTTTCTTGCAGCAGGAATGTCACATGCTAGGCAAGAAATAGCTGCTCTGATTACTATAGTCTTGCTATTTACTGTAATAGAAGTTCCATTCCATAATTTCTCCATTTCTATTACTAATGGCTCCAGATATGTGTTTATATCTTTGCTTGGTTCATTGGGTCCAGGCATTATACCCACAATCAAAATATTTTCACGTTTGTAGCGCAACTCTCTGGGCAAGTTTCCAACGACTAAATATAAAATACCAATGGAAAACTGTGTATGCTTGAATGGCTGAAACCAATCACAGTTTAAGATCATTAGATAGTTGTTAGGTGCAGCTAGAAATGGCAGCCCATTCATGTCATACAAAAAAGACTTCCATACCCTTCCATCATATATATCAGTAAATACATGATCTCTTTCCGTAATTTTCCATTTCTCACATAACGTATGCATGTTAGGTTTTTTAAGTAGTTGTTCCAAACTTACTACTACACTTTTGTAGCAGTACACTTTAAATTGAACTAAGTGGAATGTACCAGAAGAAGTTTTAGCCTGATTCAAAAGAATTTCACTGCATGGTTTTCTCATTCTAGCTTGACTATGACTGGATATCGTACAAAGGTGCAAGTCTTAGATACTTTTTTCCTATTTTCATATTTACAGCACTCACTGAAAGTATACAATTTATGACAGCTGGGACAAACTACATAGGTTTTAAAATTATCTTCAGGGTGACCCAAGAATTTCTTAGCTCTATAAAGTGTGCTTGGCATGACTTCACTAAGTTGATGTAGAGTTGAGAGTCCGAGATAAACACTCATTAAAGAAAAAAATCGTTTGAAAAAAGTTAGCAATAATGTGAAAGCAGCATTAGAAATTCGATAAAGAGACTGCCACATGAAAAGAAACAGCAAGAGTAGATGAATGACCTTAACATGGCTTGAATTAATTTCCACTGCTTTGCTTATGTCATTCTCTTCCATTTCTTCCTCTGAGTCGATTAAAAAATCCTAAAATTTAATAATTATATTAAATATAATGAATGTTTGTATGTGAGATTATACATACAAAAAAAAGATTACTTATAGGACACACACTATGAAAGGAAGAGGAATGCATAAATTGTGTAATTATACCCTTAAAATTCACCTCATCACATTGTCTGTCTGGATTATTAATCTCTTCTGGTTCACTATGGATATTATCTTCATCATATAATCTGTTTTGATCATCACCAGGTTCACTATGAATATCCTCATCTGATAAAGGTTAATCTGAATCATTGGGGCTTATGTGGCAATAGGTGTCGTCTGTTATTTCATCCTGATTTAATGAATAACTTGTACCTAAACGAATGAATAGGACTAAATTATAGGACTGTATTATAGCAGGTTGAATTATTCACAGCTTACTTGGATCACCAGGTGAAAATTGAAAATTTTTACTTATTTCTTCTGTCTTCCATTGCTCAGTAGTCTCACAATAGTATAGCTGTTTATGCTGATAGTAGCTACTCTTGCATACATATTCTTCACAATGTGGACAAAACACTCTCTTTCTTTTACTTGCAATCATTTTGATACAATAAAAAGGATACTTGTACAAAAAACTTATTCTGAATTGTTAATTGCATGCCATAGTAACAGATTAGTGCATACTTTTTGATATAAAAAACAGGAAGCATTTGATTGCAGCTGTATTTTTTTTGGCGGAAAATATTTTTCTACAAAAAAATAAATGGAGACTCCAAACAGCAGGCTTGATAGTTTTTATGGCAGGAAATATCCAAGGACATCCACTGCTGGTACTGTCAGAGGACCTATGTCACCTACTGTCCTGCAAGACCAATACAGCAGGTATTATTTTGTTGATGTTGTTATATGAGACTGACTAAAGTTTCAAAGACAGTTGGTGAAAATACTTTACTTTATATTTGTTTGAAAAAACAACAACAGTCAACAACATTAGCTAAGAATTTAAAGAAATATATTATTTATTCCTCAGATAAAGTATAAATCGTGGAGATATATACTCACATGTAAGTACTGAATTACTTAAAAGTTGACTAAAGTAATTGCTTTTGTATTTTTTCACTTAGGAGTTTTTGACACCACAAACTCCTATTATTAGGTAGGTAGATTTAGAATTGATAATGATAGTCCTTGTTATTAAAAAAGTAATAGTCCCACTCAAGAAAGAAGTGAAGTCTATACATTTGACTGTAGCAGATCAGTAAGTGAAGAATTTTCTGAATGTGATACCCCACCATGCTCTACAAGGTGTGAGTGACCCTATATAATGCATAATTTCCATATACGTTATCTATTATTGTTGTAATATATTTTTAAGGAAAGAGATGAATTACTATAACACATTAGTGTACAACTCTGAAGCGGCCAGAAGTGATGTAAATTTGTTAAATTAAGATAGATGTGTTGTAATGTGCATTGGCATTTATTCTAGGATAATGTTAAAGTGCTTCTAGACATATGTTTAAAACAGACTGCAGATATTAAGCAGATTTTAAAGTCTCAAGACAAACAGGAAGTAAGTTATAATAATAGCAATCATAAGAAGTAAGTTCACAATTAAATAGGAATTAGCTACTAATGTGATGTAATTATTCAGAAAGATATAGCTGAACTTAAGCTTGAACTAAAAGTATTGCAAGAAGAAAAGGAGAGGAAGAAGAATGTCACTACAAAAGCTATTTCTCGAGAGTTCTCGGTATGACAACTATTATGCAAGAAGTGAACCCACTGATATACATTAAGTATTCTTGTTATTCTAGAAAAAGGTTTCAAATCTTCATGACAGCTTAGAAAAGCAGTTCAATCCTGAAGAAAGGTATAGCTGATGTAACTTTATTTTATTTTTTAAATATTTTGTTTCCTCCATAATTTAGGGGCACAACTTAATGAGGTGATTACTCACATGAACACCTTTAAATCACAAAAACATGGCCTTGAAGCCAAAACATCTTTCTACACTGCTGGAAGAGAAACTCAGTGAGTCCATGCTGAAAAGGCAGGTAGAGAAGAGGTTTATTGAGGCATCGATCTCCTGTAAAAAGAATATACAAGGATGTCTCATGGGGAAGACATGTCAAGAAAATGTTGTTGTTTTTATTTCAAAGCACTTGTTGAAGCCACTGCATGAAAACTAACTTATGATCATAAATACTAATTTACATTTGAACTAGTTCACGCTTTCATTCACTCACTAGTATTCGTATTTCTGTCTCTCACACTAATTACTGTTAGAATTACTCTCTTATACTGATTGCTTTCTCTTCCTCATTCAGTTGTTGGTTCTCTCTCTAAACTTTATGATTTGGACTTTTCTCTCTCTATTATTTTTGGTCTCATCTCTCATTTTGGAAGGTTACTACCTCTACTAGTTCTTTTTGTGCTCACCGACTGCCTTTGATGTTGTTCTTGTAATTTACTATTAATAATATTTATTCGTAAATTGTATACACTTGGACTAATTCTGAAGGCGAGTCAAATGGCTGGAATTTACAACCCAGTCAAAGGTAGCTTTCGTCAGATTATTTAGCCATCGGTTGGGTCAAGTCGGTGGTCTAATTCATTGGTCCTTCGAGCCGGATTACTAATTCGATCAGTTCTACAGCTCAGATTCATCTCAATTGTCAAGTCTCAGCAACTCACTGTGTTCACATATCTTTGAAGATGGAAAATCTAAAGAGAAAAAGAGCAGGACAAGCAGGAAACATCACTAGGGTTCTCAAAAAACTGCAAGATACTCAACGGGCAGATTTGGATGCATTGAACATTCCTCAACTGGAAAGATACATTTCTTCTCTGAAGTCAGCAAACGATACATACACGAGGACATTGTGGACAATTATTCTAATGCCATCAATCAAGATGAAGAAGAACAAACTCTAGCCAAGCATTTGGATGCCTATGAAGAGGCTGACTTACTTGCTCATGAACTGTTAACTCTTGCCTCCACTTATCATGATACTCTCTCTCTACGTGGTCAAGTGCAGGATATTGAACAGAAAATCAACGAGTTTTCTGACAAGTCTTATGGTGCATCCATTGCTACAGTCGTGGAAAGGTTCAGCAAAATTGAAGCTGAACTCAATCGCTCATCAATACCCAGGGATCACCTGATACGAAGATTGCTGTTGGAACTTTCTTCAGCTATCACTCAACTGTCTGCTACAGACAAGTCTCCTGCAACTTCACTCGATGTGAGCAGCAGTGGAAGTAACTCTTCAAGCTGTGCATCTCAAGTACAGCTTCCTAAGATTGCTCTCCCTACATTCAGTGGAGACCCCATGAGGTGGGCAGCATTCTGGAACCAGTTTCAGGCTGCCATCCATGATAACAATGATTTGAGTCAAGCTCACAAACTTACATATTTGAGAAGTGCCATTAAAGATCCTCAAGTCTCACCTCTTCTTTTCAGCGCCATCGAGTCTGAAAATCATTATGAAGACATGATCGCTTTGCTGAAACAAAGGTATGACAAACGCCATCTAATACACAAAAATTATGCTGTGTCATTAGTGGATTGGACTCCACTCACCAAGGAGAGCAAAGGTGACTTTCAAGCTCTTACTGACAGAACACGCAACAGCCTTCAAGGACTCCAGAACATGGGTCAGTATGACATTTGTTCATTTCTCACTTCATTGTATACGTACAAATTGCCCAAGATCACTCAAACAGCCTGGAAACAACATACCAAACACACAAAGGATGTCTTACCTATCACGAAACTGCTTGAGTTCTACCAGACATGGATACTCCAGCTCATAAACAGGAAGTAAAGCTAAACCAACAAAAGAAAAGTAAAGCTGCTGTACACCACAGCCAACCTGCACCAGTTCAAGTCTCATCCTCTCGGCACAACTGTGTTCTCTGCAGTGGAGAGAAACATAGCTTATATGTGTGCCCAACGTTCAATGGTATGTCTATAGAAGATCGAGGAACTCATGTGAAAACAGCTCATTGCTATTTCAACTGTCTCGGCTATGGTCATAAGACTAAGGAATGCCTGAGTAGCACTCGCTGCAAGAAGTGCTCTAGACTTCATCACACCTCTCTTCATCGAGAGTCAACTCCAGCTGTCAATCAGTCCGAGAGTCCTCCTCAAACCATTCAACCACTCCCATCACAACCGACACTTCCACCTCAACCTTCGCTTCCATCTCAACCATTGTTTCCGTCACAAGCGCCGCTCCCATCACAAACAGAAGGTAGATCATTCAACACCATTGCTTTGGAGCCATCTCCTATCCTCAAGCCCAATTTGATGATGACTACTCAAGTCATGCTAGAAGCACCCTCGGGCAAGAAGCTTATTGCCAGGGCTTTATTAGACTCTGGATCATCGGTGTCATTGATATCCAGCAGGACGGTGCAATGTCTTAATCTGCAAAAGATTCCTCAACAATTGTCCCTATCTGGTGTTCAGGGAGTTAATTTAGGTTACAGTAATTGTTTTGTGAATGTAACTCTTTCTCCCACTCATGTCTGTAGCCCCAGAATCCCTCTCAGAGCTGCGCTGGTCAACAAGGTGACATGCAACCTACCACTCCAAGATGCCACTGGGGTTCGGAAGCTCTCCTATATTAAAGCACTCCATCTTGCCGACCCAACATTTGACAAACCAGGCAGAGTGGACCTCCTCATTGGTTGTGATGCTTGGCAAGACATAGTGAAACCAGAAACAAAGAAAGGAAACCCTGACGAGCCAACTGCTAGAAATACCGTCTTTGGTTGGGCAATTATTGGAAGATACACACCTGATCACTCTTCCCCTCCAGCTCTACCAGTTCCTGTCTACAACCTCTCCGCCAGTGAAACCATGGATTCACTACTTCTCAAGTTCTGGGAGACTGAGGAAGCCTCAAGTCTGACTACCAGTCTTACGTCTGAAGAAAGGGTAGTCGTGCAACATTTCAAGGACAATCATGTGTACTTGTCTGAAGGCAGATACCAGGTATCACTCCCTCGCAAGGCAAGCATTTTCTCTCTCGGAGACTCAAGGAAGCAGGCTCTTCAACGATTTGAAGCAAATGAGAGATCAATCTTCAGAAAAGGGAAGTGGGCTGCATTTCAACAAGTGGTTCAAGAGTATCTTGATCTGGGTCATGCGGAGTTAGTTCCGAAGACAGCCACGAACAGTCCGGTCAGTGAACACTATTACCTTCCTATGCACAGTGTGACTAAGGCCAGCAGCACCTCAACCAAGTTGAGAGTGGTTTTTGATGCAAGTGCAAAAACCACATCCAATGTATCACTCAATGACATGTTACTCACTGGACCTACTCTCTTCAATGCCATTGATAAGATCCTACTTCGCTTTCGCACCTATACTGTTGCCATATCTGCTGACATAAGCAAGATGTACCGGGCAGTAGAGTTGGCAGAGAAAGATAGAGACTTTCATCGTTTCCTGTGGAGAGCAGAGAAAAATGAACCAATCCAAGACTACAGGATGACTCGAGTGACGTTTGGAGTTGCATCATCTCCCTATCTAGCAGTTCAAGCTCTGCAGCAAACAGCCCATGACTTCGGTGATGCTTTCCCCCTGGCTAAGTCTCATGTGCTCTCTTCTTTCTATGTTGATGACTTGTTAGCTGGAGCCAACACACATGAAGAGGCCCTTCAACTCCAACAACAGCTAAGGCAACTCTTATTGAAAGGAGGCTTCGATCTGCGCAAGTGGCGAAGCAGTTCTACACAAGTATTGCAGAACATAGATACAACTCTCCATGAAAAAATTCCAACAAAGTCACTGACTGATGACCATTCATCCGAACACCCCAAGGCATTAGGTATGGTGTGGGATTCTATATCAGATACTATGAGTGTGTCTGTAGGTGAACCCAAGGCAATAACACCGACCAAGCGAGGAGTGATTTCCGACATTGCCAGAACATTTGATGTCCTTGGTTGGCTAGCTCCATCTCTAATTGTCATGAAAATTATGTTCCAACGACTCTGGGAACTCAAACTCTCAGTGGACGAGGAAATTCCGGCTGAACTATCAAGACAGCATCGACAATGGAGACAACAACTCACACTGCTTAAAGGAAAGTTACTTCCACGCTGTTACTTTCGAAATACTTCAACTCCAGACACTATCCAGCTCCATGGCTTCTCAGATGCTTCTGAAAATGCATATGCAGCAGTCATCTATGTCAGAGCAACCTACAGCGACAACCCTCCCACAGTATCCTTGGTAACTGCTAAGACCAAGGTCGCCCCATTGAAGAAGTTGTCTATTCCTAAACTGGAATTATGTGGAGCTTCTCTGCTAGCCAAACTCTTAACCATAACCAGGCTAGCACTTGACATTCCATTATGTGACACTTATGCTTGGTGTGATAACACCATTGTGTTGTATTGGTTGGATGGAAACCCACGAAGGTTTAAAACCTTTGTGGCTAACAGAGTATCGAGCATTCTGGACAGTTTGCCTCCCACATCTTGGAATTATGTTCCAACAGAAAGCAATCCTGCTGATTGCGCATCACGAGGTTTATTCCCACAAGACCTTATGAACCATGACCTGTGGTGGAATGGTCCGCTTTGGCTACGTACAAACTCCATCCAGTGGCCTCCACAACCAATCTCACTTCCAGCCAGTATTCCTGAAGCAAAGCCAGTTGTGTGTAACATTGTCAGTTACACTTCCACCAAGTGGATTGAAGAGAAATTTGAAACTAATGATAAGCTGTTAAAAGTGAATGCTTGGATTCTTATATTCATTTCTAATCTCAAGCTCAAGCGAGCTAAAAAGAACACTCAACTCTCTCCTACATTATCGGCTATGGAACTTCTTTTGTCTGAACAACATTTATTAGCACGCTCTCAGGATCGACATTTTTCTGAAGAACGTCAGCAATCATCACGTGGTAAATCTCTCAAAAATTCAAGTAGATTACTTGCTCCCTATCCAATTCTTGGAGAAGCTGGGTTGCTGGTTGTGGGTGGTCGTCTTTCCAACTCTCAATTGGCTCTATCACAAAAGCATCCACCTATTCTAGCCAACAAAGATGTCCTTACTCAGCTGATGTTTCGTTCTCTCCATGTATCCTTGTGTCATTGTGGTCCTTCATTACTCTTATCTCATGCAGGTAGCAGAGCACATGTTTTGGGAGCACGTCCACTCGCCAGGAAAGTGTGCAGGAGTTGTGTGGTTTGCAGGAAAGTGGCAGCCAAACTGGAGACACAACAACTGGGACAGTTGCCTAGAGCTCGAGTAATCCCAAGTCCAGCCATTTGTCTGATCTCTATCAATTCCTGCAAAAGGATGCCACTCAGAACCAAATCAGTGCTTCCATGTTGTCTCAAAGAATAAAGTGGACATTCAGCCCTGAACGTGCTCCTCACTTTGGTGGTTTGTGGG
>WLWD01005109.1_pt1 | contig 21503 bp, 8 predicted proteins | sample 6712731 | NCBI WGS metagenome assembly WLWD01 (sample SAMN12718690, study PRJNA576275) | sponge metagenome | isolation source: marine sponge | host: Mycale hentscheli | place: New Zealand: South Island, Marlborough, Capsize Point | collected 2014-11-01
CCCAAAACGGCGAAATTTTGAAAAGTTTTGAAAATTAAGTCTGGAAAAGGGTCTTCAATGCCATAGTAACCGGTCGCAGCAACTTTTTGTGTCTTGAAAAACAAGCGTTTTTGCAGAAATTTGCTCAGACTTCGGAGCTTAAGCTTAAAGTAAGGCTTGCTCTGCTGTAGTTTCATGTCAAGCCTAAAAAGCCGTGTTTTAGGAGAAAAAAGTTCCCCACGCACGCGTTTAAGGGGCATACGTACCATCCATACATACATATAACATACACCTGATTTTGCATTAATACTGTCTCGCTCGCTCCGCTTGCTCGCCAATAAACTAGTGATGTGCTTGAACACAAATGGCGAGCGAGCCTGCCTAGTTAAAACTGCAGTATTGTTACTACATAATTAATATTTTAGTTTAATTCATGCAAAACAGTATAATAACAGTTGACCGTTAATTTTAGCAAACACAAAATAATAAATTACACTCTTACCTTAGTAATGGTAACTTCTGTCGTATCAAACTTGAGCAATTCTGACTGGTGGCTTCCTTAGTATTATCATTTAGCCATTCTGGCTACCAGTGGGACTTGACAACCAACAAGCGGCATTTTTAGCAGCCCCAAAAAACGACGAAGTTTTGAAATTAAGTCTGGTAAAGGGTTTCAATGACATAGTAACCAGTCGCAGTAACTTTTTGGGACTTGAAAAACAAGCGCTTCGCAGGAATTATCCCACAATTTGGAGCCCAAGTTTCAAGTGTTCTTAATGCTGTAATATCAGAAGACAGTGGAGTCAAGCCTAAAAGGCTGTGTTTTTAGGAGAAAAAACGGTACCCGCACGCGCGTTACATAAAATCCATACATATAATATATATATACATCGAACATATACCCGATTTTGCATTGTCCACCCCTAATACTGTCTCGCTCGCTTCGCTCGCTCGCCAACACACATCCCCAATTTTCAATTGTGTTACCCCTGAGAGTGTCTCGCTCGCTCCGCTCGCTCGCCAATTAACTGTCTCATGATTTAGAAAATCTAGTTTCAAACCGATTATAAAAAGTTAAGATGTTCATCGATAGTAGTATTCAACTTATAATGCACTGGGATATAGATAAATCACTGTATTTAAACTTTTGGTGTGGTTTCTGGGTAGGTCAGACTAAAAACCATAAGCATGGTCAGAACAATACATTTCATTATGTACCCTCTTGGGTCCTAGATAAAACTATTCTTAACTAGCATATTACTTTTAGTGAAAAGATTGGCTGTATGACTACTAACTACAAAAGTGATTTTGAGAAGACTTTTGTAGGGCAGGTTCACTGCTGCCACATGAAAAAAGGAGGGGGCAGGAGGGGGTGGGGTGGGGAGATAGCCATAGGTATTTTGCATAAAACAAAGTTCGCCCCTGTTCATAGTCTCCAGAAGAGTCGGTCCGTGGACTTGAAGTTGTCATGTTTCTCATAGCCATGGTTGTCCGTTGCAGATTTAATACATGCATATTTATTTGTTACAATAAACAGCTGTTTCAACATTTAAACATAATGGTTTATTTTTTTATAATATCACTAGAAGATAGTCAAAGAATTTACAACAAACAATTTCTAACAGTGAAACTACCTTATAATATGTATTATTACATGCAATGTAGCCGTAAACTGGATGAACCTATACACTATTTGAAAAAAAATTAACAGCTATCTGAATCAAGCTGGATAGCTAGTTAAATTACAAACATAAGAGTTTAATGTGCTGGTAATATTCCCATTTCTACAATCACTAACAATAGCAAAAAGTAGTGTTAAATTGCATTGCAGCCATATTTTTTTCTGGATAACTTTTAATTCCAAATTGGTAAGTGCAAAACCTTGTAATTAGCTGGATAAAGATGCTCTATTCAGTGAAAGGAGCTTTTGGTAGTCTAGCTAATCAAATGATTTGCAGAACTTAGGAAAATGGCTTGGCTGCAGGCTGCAGCCCCATGTTTCCTTCGCTCTCTCCAAGCTTTGTTGCTGTTGTGTTGATTAATAAAACTTAAAAGGGAACTGATATTTTTTAACCTTCCAGTTACTTTCATCCCGAACTCTAATGATACTCAGATCATTACATATAACATTATTTCAACAAAATTGTTTAAATATTTAGACAGAATTCTTGAACCAACTCAGCCAGTATAATAAAATTTATTGCATAAACTTTATTTTATTTGTAACCTTAGTATTTTATTTGTAACCTTAGTATTTATAGCTAGCTAAAATGGGAGATAAATTACTTGCAGAAATTGAGTATTCATTTTGCGTCACCAGAAATGAGATAATAATTGACTACTTTCACCTTGATCACTTGCACGGTTGCTTGCCAATTAAGCATATGCAGTAGCTATGCTACTGCACAAAATTTAGCTATGTCTGTCATTTGTAAAAAAACAACAACAATGGCTAAAGATTAGTTCCCCTCTACCCCCTCCCGTCCCCCCCCCCACACACACACACACACACACACTAAATGGCGGTGACTTAGATTAGTTAGTTTCCACACACCACATAAGTACTCACATCTAAGTGTATTGCAGCAAGATGGGAGCTGGTCAGCAAAAAGAAGGCAAACCGTTTTCTGAAAAGAGTTAGGAAGGGCGGGGCGCAGTGTACTTGTTGATTTTCGGCTAGGGAGCTCACGCGGTAGGTGGAGCTTGGGGTAGGGTCTCATTTACTGACTGGACCGGTGTCACAGAAATATAGGTATCCCGTAAATTGGGTATCCTGGCGTACCAAAAATATTGGTATCCCGCCGTAAATTTGGGTACCCCCGCAGCGGATTGAAATGGCGTTCTCCTTCTCGTGTGCTCACGCTTACCCGGAACTTACGGGTTGGAAAAGAGTAGAAAGAAGAGTAGAAAGAGTGTCCTGAGGTGGTGGGCAAAGTTTTTTTTCCCAGCTATAATATCGGAGAGGAGTAGCTATCGTTGCCTAAAAAAATTATTTTGTAATAACAGATTATGTATTAAACATGAGCAATGAAGCTAACTGCTTTCTTTCATGATAAGGTTTATGAAGTTGAGTAGCTAAATCACGTTTCATTTCATTTAACATTAAATGGGAAGGGAATTAAGATGAGAAGAGCAGGGGTGGGGATGAATCTGGAAAAATGAAGGAGAAATGATAGATGATCCTCATCTAGATGACACAGGTATAAGATTGATAATTATGTATCTACAATTATGTACTTGACAGCAAGTTAACCTTGGATTTTGTCACAATTTATTGAAGACAAAAGCTTGAAACATTACTTCCATAGCCATAGCAATCTCCATCATTTCTTAATATTAATTGATTGGCTAATGGATCAAAGTCCAAATCCAATAAGTCCAACATTAATTGTAGAAGATATGGAAAAGCAAAGGAGAATTGTATGAAACACTCATGATCAGAGTCACTTTGGAGTAGCTACACAGATGGCGTTGTATCAAGAAAATACTATAACAGGCCTGGAATTTTTTTAGAAATTAGATAATGTGAAATAATGTGAAAATATTATATGCGAAGAATTTATTTAAGAAGCCGTATATTTAATTCAATTGTGATAGGGAAACTTGGTCCCTTCAGTGAATACCTACAATAATTTCTGCATTCTCACACACTCATAGGAGTCACTTTCTGTATTATTTAAAATAACAATTTAACATCATTACATTAAAGTATGGTTTATTATTTAAGTAAGTAGAAACAGACTGTAATGATCTACATGAAAATATAGGAAGTATTGAATTATTCCTTGTGTTTTAGAAACAATCAAACTTGGTAATTCTTAAGGATTTAAAAATGTAAAATGTGTAGATGAGATATAGCTAATAGTTCATTCTTGTCTTCTGATGGAAGTATAAGGAAGGTAGGCTGGGGTGGGGGAAGGTGGGTGGGGAACAGTTTACAATTACAAATTAAACAAAGGTATATACATTTTTTGCCTCAAGTAGATTCTGCTTCTTTAATTCCATGTTTTTCATGAGTGTCATATCTTTCAACCTACTCAACTATTACAATAAGCCCTCTCATAGCAAACTCAATGATAATTGGAACTACCATTCATTGCACTTTGGTTGAATTAAGCTACTTGGTTTCTTGAAGTATGCAACCATTTTTAGTTCATACAAGAAACCAATGATGGAATACATGATTAATGATCGAGAGAGAGAGGAGAGGTAGTATTGACAGTCACCATAGATTCTGTAGAATTTTTAAGCATCTTTCTAAAATGATCTAAATCAGGAACTGTTAAAGTTGAACAGCTAGTTAGTTTGCATGTGATAAAAAATGATCACAGATTGCAATTCTATAGAGAGAAAAAAAAAACTATAAGTATTCTCTTTACCTCTCATGTTATTAGGTAGAGTCATGTGATCATTGTCAGCACCGAAACAAGCTAAAGACGTTAGCGGGTACTCTATACCTTATTCCAGTCAAATCCAAGTATTCCACCAGATGAGAGTAGATTCAATTCAGCCGGTGCCTCCAGATTCACATAACTATTTTCTTTTTTTTTTTGCTTATTCTTAAAGATAACATTTATCATCATAATATTTCATAAGTAATGTCTGTCAATTTGTTTGCACTCATATTTTGATTACTGTCCAGTGAAGGTGATTTATTAATTGATTTTTCAAACTCACCACAGGATTTCTAGTGTGACTTTAGTGGGTTGGGCACTAGTAGCATAGGCAGCACTGCAGGTAGTTGTGGTAATTCACAATACTCCCCATTGATGTCTTGATTCAATATTATCACTGTAACTGACATGAATAGAGGTGTTTTACTGGAATGACAGGATCAACAGTGATCAGTAGTGAGTTGAATATAATTAAAGCACAGGAAAATTTAAAATATACCTATTCAAAGCATGAATTCGATGTGAAGATACTGCTCAGAAGAACGAAAAGGGTGGCAAGGTTTAGCCTGTAAGGCTAGGACCATACATTATCAGCAGATGTGTGGGTATGGCTTATATAAGTTTTCAAAAAATGACAAGATCATCAAGACCAAGCTAATAATATTGCATGTTTGAAATTTTATTAAAAAAAAAAACCTTGAAAAATACAATTGAATGTGAAACAAGAAATAAAATTTAAGAAAGTAGCTAATGTCTGATGAAGAGTAGAATAAAATACTCATGTGCTACTAAATGAAATAAGTATATATGCAATGAAAGAAAAAAACATGTGTATAACTGTCACATGTTCTTACATTCTATTTCATTCATTTTTCCTTCGAAGTATTACTTGTTCTTTACACTACAAGAATTTTTCCCCTCATTGTTAGCTAGAATGTTGAGCAATGAACATTCATGTTGAAATATTAGTGTATATCTCTCAATTTAATAATATAAAATGGTACTATGAAAAAAAATAATTTGTATCAAAACTGTTTTACCAGCCTCATCTCAGTTAAAGAAATTTGAATGTGCCAGCAATGCTTAGAAGTTTCAAAATTATGTGAGGAAATTTCAGGCACTTAGCAAAGATAAATTTCTGTTCTAAAAATTAAAATGGTAAAAGAAATTTAGACTATATTTCAATACTCCCATTTTTAGTGTATATTCATTGGGCATGTTAACCCTCAGTGTGCATAAGTGCAAGCAAATTTGTCAGCCTCTACACATATTGTTGCTTGACACAAAGTATGTTTGCCCTAAAAAGGCAATAGCTGCATTTAACCTTATTACATGGTGTTCACATTACTCTGTATAGTTAGTTGCTCTAAGCAATATATTTTTATTTCTTCACCCATGCTATATAATAACTATATTATAATAAGAACATGCTCCAATCAGTTAGTAGCTGAAATTTACTTATATCAATCATTGATACCTTGAATCAATAGTGAAGTATCACTGTTGGCAAAGTTTTCGGAAGACAAGTTGTGTATTTAGTGTGCTTCACGATAGAGGACACAGTAGGCAAGGTAGAGTGGACTGGGAAGTGTATGCATACACAATACTCGTATACATACATAATCTAGTTGCAGGAATAAGAGTGCTCTAGTTATGATGACTGTATTAAAAGTCAATACACAAATATTAAGTTATTAAAGCTCGGTATGTTACATATGCAACTATTGAAAACAGCCCATTGGGTGTCTCTGCACTACCAAGTTAGTTTGGCTCTACATATAATAAACAGTAAGCGTGCCCTCCAGAAATCTTGCTGTTTACTTTGTGTTATTATATCACCATGGAGAGTTCAATCTCAGTTGACCCCTGAAGAGCACTTCGGCAAGAAGTCGAAAGGTTGGGTTAAGTTATAATTAAATATATGGGCTGTTAAAAAGAGAAAAAAATTCCTATTATTATAATTATTTCAGTCGAGAATGACTGAATCATTATCTTATGATAGATTGGAGTATTGGAAAAAGATGCTGGGGCTGCCAAAGTTGATCAAGGGATACTAGAAAGAGGAGAATGGCTGCCAGGTAAGCATATTACTGCTACAGACAGCTGATGAAGGAAAGGTTTCTAAAGAAACAGGATCTACAGGACACCCTTTTCCTACAAAATTGTAATAATTCATGTACAAAAAATACATTTCTGCTTCAGCTATTGTACAATATTGTTAGGTATGCTCTGCAATATTGTACAATAGCTGAAGCAGAAATGTATTTTTTTACTCTTTTTGTTACGTAGCTAAGGCATTTACAGTAGTCACGGAAATATTGTTATCCCGTAAAATTGGGTATCCCCGCTTACCTATATTTCAGGAAATGCTGGTATCCCAACCGTAAATTTGGGTACCCACATGGCAGACCAGAAAGGAAGCAGTGGCGACACTGGTAGTAGGTTCTCCTTCACGGAGATACATGCCTACCTGCGGGGTTGGATAAGAGTGCGAAGAGTGCTTAGACAGCGAGCGAAATTTTTTGTATTGGATCTGGGTGACTTATAGCTATTACATTGGAGGAGGTAAAGATACAGTTCACTTTAAGCTATTGAAATAATTTAGCTTAACAGTATGTAACATAGGTATATTCCTATGTATGTAGTTATCTGAATTACTTTTAAAACTTACAGCTTCCTTGTGAAGATTACCTCATTGTAGCTACTTTATTCATTGCATAAGACTCAAACTTTCTAGTTCAATTTTCATCAACAAGAAAATTGTGCATACATAGCTAATTGATAATTCTGTATCTACAATTATGTAGGTGACAGCAAGTTCATGTTCAAATATGTCAGAATTTTACAACAAGCTTAATTACAGAGTATATAAATACATTTGCACACGATATTAAGATTTTAAATTGTTAGAATTCCTTTGGAAAGCAGTACTGATTCTAGTTCAATTATTCACAACATTAATGAACTTTATTCATTGATTGGCAAATTCATCAAAGCCTGTGACTCCAAGATTAGTTGTGGAGGATGTGGAAAAGCAAAGGAGAATTGTATCAAGCACACATGATCTGAGTCATTTTGGAGTACACAGAACAAATGACACTGTGTCAAGGAAGTACTACTGGCCTGGGCTTTTCAAGGCTGTGAAAAGATATGTGAGTTTCTTTAGAAGCCTTTCAATTGTGATGGTGAGAACTTGAAAATCACTATAGCTATGGTCAATAGTCTTCTGGAATTCAGTAATGGATGGGAAATAGGGAAGAAGGGAATTATTTTCCTGTATATGTAATAATGAATTTGTGGAGAAATCAAGAAAGTTTAGATACTATAATATATTGATGATTATATGATTATAGCATTTTATATTACGTTTGCAGTATTATTTAACAAGAATATCACTTATAATTTCAAGATTTTATATTACTCTATATAAAAATGTGTTTACTCTGTACAGTGGAACCTTCCATAGAAAACCCTCTAATTATACGATTGAAATTACCACTTGTACTATTAATTTTGAATCTACAATTAGGTGGTGTCATGTGATCGTTGTCAGCGCCAAAACAAGCTGACAGCTTGTTTTGGCGCTGACAACGATCACATGACACCACCTAAGTGACCATATTATTGTTCATTTTTTATCTGAGGTAAATTAATAAATATTTGATATAAAGGTTGCAGAAACTTAGAAATACATGCACAATAAATCTCTTATACTCCAAAATGCAATATAATGCAGTTGGAATCTCCAAATTCATTTATTCAGTAATTTTTTTTTGCTATTCTTTAAATATAATGTTAATTAGCTACAGTTGTTGTTGTTGTTTTTTCATAGGTAATGTGTTGATTTGGTTGCCCTCATATTTTGATTACTGACCTGGGAAGTGAATTTATTAATAGATTGTCCAGTGAACTCTCTACTCTATCACCAAAACTCACCACCAAATTACAAGTGCTTGCCACCATCAGGTAAATCTAAATGCCGTAAGTTGTAATTTAACAGCTACTAACATTTGTCATAATAAACACAGATTTCAAAATGATTTGCATTATCGGACTCCAAAACATTACCAAACCAAAAAATTGAGTATACTTTAATTTCAGATACATTTTAACAAACATTTTAGTTTCCATATTAAAAATCAATTTTCTTTTTATAGATCACCGGGCTAACTGAGCGCTTAAACCAAACTCTTTGTCAGTGTTCGGCAAAGCTAAGTAATGAAGAGCAAAGTGATTGGGATGACAAAATTGATTGCGTACTCATGGGGTATCGGGCATCGTTTCAAGGTTCAACAAAACATTCACCTTACTGCATGCTTTTCCAGCAAGATATGAGGCTACCTATTGACAGTGATAGCCTCCAAGCATGTAAGGAAGAAAATGGTGATGAAGAGAAGCTGGATGAGGTCATGGAATCCTTACTTGAATCAAGAAAGAAAATATTCAATGAAATTGAGATCAATATAACTAAAGCGCAGGAAAAACAACAACAACAACTTATGATCGAAAACATGAAGTGGCTACTATAAACGTAGGGACAGAGGTACTTCTGGAGAATACTGCTCAGAAGCAGAGAAAAAGTGGCAAGCTTGAGCCTACATGGCTAGGACCATACATCGTCAATAGATGTATTGGTAAGGGGTTGTATGAGTTGTCAAGGAATGGCAAGATTGTCAAGACTAGGGCCAATATTGCACGTCTGAAAGTTTACAGAAAAAGAAGCTTAGAAGAGATGCACTTGCCTTCACAAGATGAAGTAGCCGAAAATCAATTATACAGAAGTGATATGTCTGATGGAGGAAAGATTGATAGTACTCATGTGCCAGTAAATGTAGTACAGGAGACACCACAAAAGAAACAAAGATTGGGAATTGAAGAACAAAATAAAAATTCTCATCCTATCCAGTTGAATGGTTATAATAGTGATGAAAGCTTTTGCAATATGTCATTGTCACCATCAAGTTGCAGAGAGAATTCAGAATTGATGCAAGAGTCACTAGAATCTAACACATGCCAGAAAAAGTCAATGTATTCATTTGGTTTACAAGTATCTGTTTCACCAGTTTCTTCTCAACTAAGGAAATCAGAGTGTACCAGCAAAGACCAGGAGTTTCAAAATTATGTAGTGACATTTCAGGCAATTACCAAAGAAAGTTTAATTTTGAAATTAACTCCATTTATTTCCATACTAGAAAGAATTAAAATGGGAGAAGTAAGTTGGTTAATTTTGTATGGAGAATGAGCAAGATTAACAAGATGCTCTCAGGTCTAGATTATCAAGGTTCCATACAGAGAAGGATCTCTCCCCACCCCCCTTGAGCTTGAGTCTCTCCATACACTATCATAACTGAGCCATTTAGTGCATAGGACCACTTACTGATCAGTATGTAAAGATTTGCATCAAAACATTGTAGGTTACAAAAGTGGGTGTGGCTAAGTACAAAAGACTCTCCCTCCCCGACAAAAATCCTGTATTAAGTTTGTGATAATGGACTTAGTCTGCATAAGCATGTATATATAGGGGTAGTAGCATGTTGCTTCTCTTTTACATTAATGGACAGGGTTCTAATGATTGACCGCAGTTCCATTTTTCTCTAAATTTGCTTAATTTTATTTTACCTGTAGCGTATATTCAGAGGCATGAGTCAATTTTAGAATTTACAAAATTATATACTTACCATTTTAAACGCTCAGTCTGTTTTATTTCTTCATTATGTATTTGGCTGTGGGTGTGCTTTAATATTTTCCACTAGTGATAATTTGCTCAAACATTCAGTATAGTGACGAATGTCATAGTCAATTAGTGAGTTGTTAAATATTTATAGCAGTATTCAGTGTATGATAAATGCTTCATGACAGGCGATGTAAAGCTATTGAGGCAGAGGGGACTGTAGAGTGAAGCATGATGTAGATATATGCATACATATGTTTACACTTTAGTTGTCGTTTTTCTATCAAAAATACTTCAATTTTAGTATGGCACTTTTATTTTGTTTTATGGTGATTATACACGAGTATTCAATTTATTCCGTCACTTTTTTTTTGTAACAATTTTTTTTGTATTGTATCTTCAGCACTAACTTAGCTATTTTGTGTTTAGAGTTTTATTAGTCTCCTGTTTTAATCCCTCTAACATGACATTTATATAGTTTTGAAACAAAACAAAACAAACTCAGTCAGGCGCAGTAAGTTTTTATTAACCTTATGATGGAGTCTTAATTGAGCAAGAATACTATGAGTAGTTGATCAATAGAGACTAGCAAGTCTTGACTAATTTAACTATACTTTAAGTATTCTCACTTGCATGAGTCACAGCCAAAATGTCGATAACACATAATAATTGTTTTAGCTATAGTTTTACAACAATAGGCTTAGATAGCTAACTAAAATATTTTTCATCTCACTGTAATTAATTTTTGTTTTACGTTTTAATAATCAAAATAGTGCTAACATGTACATACATTCAAAAATACATACATATGTACATATATACAGACATACATACATACAGTTAAACGGATACATACATGCATGCATACACAAATAGATTAACAAGTATGCATTCATGCGTATCTATTGTAGTGGCAGGAACATGAGTGCCATAGCTACAATGACTTCATTAATACTTCATGCAAGAAAATTCGTAGTTATACTCACTGAATATGCATAATGCTTTATATTATGCAGATATAGATAGCTAAATAAGTTACTTTTTAATGTTTAGGATGTTTGATTAAATGGCAATTTATATCTCCAATTAACAATTGCATGACTCAAGGAGATTAAGTTAAAATTAAAGTTGCTTAGTTTTAGTTTATTCATCCATTCTACCAGTAGTTTTTGTTTCAATGGGATTGGCTGTCTTCTACAGGTTTTTGGTTTTAGTTTTAGTTAACTAAAAAATGACACTACTGTGGGGTATGGTTACTGTTTGTAATTAACTTTTCAATAAGTGAATTTTGTTTAGTTACTGCAATAAGCTTTGATTGGGTTAAACCTAGAGTTACTATATGGCCACCATACAGATCTTAGACACTGAAAGATAGGCCAGACTATTGAATGTCAACTATCAATTAGTGATTCTGAGTTAACCAATTTATTCACTCTCAAAGATTATGTTCTAGGATACATTCTGATGAGCTAGATATTGGCTCACTGCTTTCTATCCCAGAAAACAATTTAAATCTTTTCTTTTGAAAAACAACTACCTGCGTCTACTATATTTGTAAAAAGTGGAGGGGCTGAAGAGCCAGCACTTTTACTTTTAAAAGGAGGTATTTTGCTGAAATTCTAATAATTTCTTCTCCAATTCAAATTGCACCAGTAGGAATCATATTAGGTAAAGTGTGGTACAATACAGTGACCTACAATACACAGTTGACAAACAGTGACGTGACGTACAATACAGTGCAGTGACGTAAGATATTATCACGTCACAAAACAACAAATAGGAGTCATCTGGCGTGATCTATCCTTACAGTACCTCCTGTACATAAGAGTTCTGGTGTTTGCTGTATTTAGTTATACTTCGGACTGTGCATCTTAAAGAGGTAATGGGTGGGGTAAAGGATCTAAAGCAGAGCTTAATAAGGGGCGTCGGAACCAATATTTTAACTAAAAGGGGCGTGTCTATTACTCTTTACCTGAACTGCTCGTTAACGAACTTGGGAGGTCGAATCAAGCGGTCGATATGACCAAGACTGCCACAAATGGCAGGCATTTGTAAGTTCTAATTATGAAGGATTCAGTTTTTTTTTTCAAGTTTTTTTTTGTGTTGTTTGCTATATATGTCCAAGTAGCTAAATATTAGCTAGCTGTATGATATATACACTCTACATAACTATATTTTAACATTATTTATTTGAATGAACTTACTGATTGTTATAAAAACCATTTGCTTTGTAATATAATAAAATATGGCTTGTACTGAATTGTTTGGTGTTATTGCAGTGGCATTTGAATTTATTAGATACACAGAGCATAGACTTCTCTTTAGTTCATTTGATAAAAATTACTGTTCTGTCTTTTCTATTAATATAACTCATTACTTGAATAGAACAATGAGTGTGGTTAGTGGGTGTGGTTATAATGACAGCACCCATAAGATCTCGCTTCCTACTCCCCTCAAGACTAGTCTGGGATAAGTGCTATATGTGAATGTCCATGCAAACCTTTCTGGTCTCCATGAAGACATGTAGTTATTTTTTATTGTAAAGTATTGAACAAAATATTTTCTGAAAGCACTTACTGTTACTGTAGCAATTTAGAATCTGTTGTTCAACTTTGACATGCTAAAGAACTCTAAGCAATAAAAATAAAAAAAGACTCAGTTACTAAGAACCACACCTAAAATTTTTAAGCAAACACTAGGAATTAATAACAGTGATCTTGAGGCTAATCAAATTGAAAGGTACCATTTTAAAAGCCATTTAAGATATTTTCAGTCATTTAAAAGTAGTTCCCCTTGACAAAGGTTTTGACCCTCCCCTGAAAACGATTATGACCTTCATGGTGACATTTGCCACATCAATTGAGAAATCCCCCTACCCCTGAAATTTAATAATGTAGTGACTTGACCCCTTTCAAGTTTGGTTCTAATAATTATCTGGAGAGTGATTGTCATATATTGAGTTGCTTAGCAATTTATATCACACCAAAATGTTCAAGGCAGTATGTACCACACAACACAAGTGCTCATACTATTTCTGGTGACAAAATATAAAGCTGCTAAGCAATTCCTTAATAATTTTTGCTATTATGTTTAAAATTGAAGGAATGATCAGTGGCTAAATACTAAATAGCTTAATCTGATATAATAGTGTGATCATATTAAGAAGGGAAGCCTACATTTTATAAGTAGCTATGTATACTTTGTATTGTGACTGCACCAGTTATCTTGCTGTTTATATTGTGTTTATTATATCACCATGAAGAGTTTGACTTCAGTGACCCTGAAATTGACTTCGGCAAATTGAAACGCTGGCATAAGTATTAGTTAAGTGTATATTGGCTGTTAGAACTGAGAAAAATGTGCTATTATTATAATTATGTCAGCCGAGAATGACTGAATCATTGAAATAAAATCATGGAATATCAAATTTTATTTCCTATACATACATTTTTTTTGAGGGGTGTGAGGTGGGGGGGACAGGTCTAGATTATGGGCATACTATAGTTTGACTAATTCAGTATATCGATATTGTACAAGCTCATTGCATAGGCTAAGAGCACCATGAAAACAACAACAACAACAACAACTGCTTGAACATAGCTTCTAGATTGTTTGACAACTTACCAGTAAGTTATGCTCCTCTTTTTCTCGCAGGCACTTGAATCTTCAAGTGCTTTTTCATTTTCTGAGTTTGACCATTGCGGTCTTATAGATTCGCGGTTGACAGGAAGGCAGATAGATAGAACAAACTATGGATATTTGTGCATCCTTACTGAGGATTTAATGTATATAGTATTTATTTTATGAGTCAGAGTGTGATATGGCAAAATATTTCATCAGCAGGCTAATTTATTTTCAAGAGCCAGAGGCAAGAGTGAAAAAAGCCTAAGAGTGAAATATCTTGCCATATCACTCTGATAAGTGTAATAAGTGGTTTATTCCACACTAGATATCTTTACTGCTGTATAGTTAGTACTAGGACAGATAACTCACAGGGTAAAGTTGGTGGAAGGGGCTACCTACAACCCCAGCTGATATTTTAGCAGCTGCTCTAACCCTGTTGAGTAGGGTACACCAGAGGAAGGTAGCTTGTAAAAACCAAGAAAATTGGAATGTTTGGGGGTTGCTATAACTACAGAGGTAATGAGCTTGCTCAGTACAGGTGAAATAACAACTGTGAAATATCTTGAGTTGTTTCACAGGTCATGTACCTAAAGATATCATTGTGAAGATATCTCGGGTGGAATAAATATTGTTATTAAGTGGTGATTTATAAATGATAAGCACATAAAATTATGTCCGTTTACAGTGTTATCTGTCACATTGTATTTTGTTTTCTGCAGATTGAATCGGAGCAATGTCAAGTGATGGAGCTGCTGCTGGATTTATTTTGCTTGAAGACTACTTTGGACATGAGTATGAAAATTCTTTGAAACAAACATTAAAAAAATTAATGGGAAGCCCAGTTATTACAACTCGCGTCTTGCGTCGTGGTGAACTGGTGAAGGAATGTCAATCTGACCCCAAGTATAACTATGTTCTTCATCGAAATTCTTCAATTTTTTTGGCTTGTAAAGATGAAAATGTTCATCCATTGATAAAAAGGAAAGAGTTCCTAATGATGGAAGGAATTGAAAAACCACATGATAGATTTACTGCCTTTAATAAAGGCAAACTGGAACTTGGTTTGAATCTGAGACAGGGTAATAAAGTATATGTTGTGGTATCTACTTCAGGATATAGTCGGGACTTGAGAGCTACACTTCATTTCATTGGAGAAGTCAAGGGACTGCAAGGGATCCAGTTTGGTGTTGAGATAAGGGTAGGCAATGTAGAGCTCATATTATTATATTGTGTTATGGATTATTTGTATCTCTAGATAGATTGAAAGCGTATCCAAATGAATCATATCAAGAACATCCTCAGGAACATAACAAGAAAGAACCACGTGATTATCAGAGGGATAGCCCAGCAAGCGACACTTGTTCAAAAACTAAAGGAGAAGGTCAACCTTCACAGTGTCATAGAGGAGATCGTGTTTTCTTCTTTAGCAAGAAGGGTGATCGAATAGAGGGAGTAGTGCAGTGGGCTGGTGTTTCAACCATATCTAGGGATTTTGGTTTCAGGGTTATTGGTATTCAAACGGTAAGTGACAGAAAAGGGGAAGCGCAGAATAAGCAGACCATTATTTTGTCTAGTACCACTCAGTATGTATAAAGCCCCTATAAACCTCTGAATTATCTGATTGATGCACTTCTGTGTCTCTGAATAAGCAATTGTCAAATATAGACCAGAACAATATGGTAATTTTTTGTAGATTTAAATTTTTTGTATATTTTTCAAATTTTTATGTGAGATTGTCATATAAATAGGACCAGCTAGTCTTCAATACAGATATTGAGAAAAGTATACCAGGACTTGCTCATCTTATTTCTGTCCCTAAAGGGAGATCTTTGTTTCTTCCTGAAAATTTCGTTGAAAAAATGAATGGTAACAATGAAGCAGATAAAATTGCAAATCCAGCACTGGTGAAAGATCTTGATTGTCCCACAGACAAGATGATTAGGGAGCAGGAAAAATGTTTAGATGAAGTACAGAAGAGAATGTGGGAAGATGAACTAAAACAGGCAGGAGTACTTAGTGGGGAAGAATTTAATCAACAAAAAGAAGAGAAAATTACAGAAGGTTCTCTAATTCAGATTCCCAATGGAACTGGTGATGGTAACATATATGGAGTTGTTCAGTGGATTGGCTCAATGCCTAGTGTTGAAGGACTGGTAGCAGGCATTGAACTAGTAAGTGATTTTAAGAAATGAGATTGGGATTGTGGGCAACAATTAACAGAAAATACTAAGTTAAGTTTTGTCAGTGAATACCAAATTATACTAAAAGTTGTTTGTTCTGTTATAAAGCTGATGATATATTTATAGCACCACTTTACATGTGTCAGAGTGTGATATTGTGTAATATTTCATGAGCAGGCTAATTTATTTTCAAGAGCCAGAGGTAAGTGAAAATAAAGCCTGGAAAGTGGTGAGCTTGGCTGGTTGCTATAACTACTAGAGTAATGGACTTGCAGTGTACCTGTGGCAAAGTTATTTCAAGTCATGTACCTAAAAATAACATTGTGAAGATATCTAGGGTGGTATATATATTTATTCCACCCTATAAGTAAAATAATCAAGAAGTGGTTTTTTGGTAAGTTGAATAAAATATTTTTTAAACTATACTTTCATGATAAACAAAGTTATAATGTATTTCATTTAAGTCAAAATTACCAGTAAGCTCACTATGAATAGTAAAAAAAAACTATGCTATGGCGGACATATATATATGTCTGCCATAGCATAGTTTTTTAGGACATAGGTCCACTTTGCACAGTAAGTAAATGTTGACCATTGGGCAGGGTTGTTGGGGAAGGAGGGTAGCTGTGCCCTCTGGCCTCTCTGTAGACCGATCACTTCTACCAGTGTCCAGAACATGTGCATATATATAGATATTGTATATACTAGTGATGTGCTTGAGCACAAATGGCGAGCGAGCCTAAAGACTATGCTATTTTTATATGAATGATTTTGACTTCTAACACTGAAGCTACTGAAAATAAGGTCCAGTTTTTAAATTTTGCATACACGGTAAAGGGATTTCAGTGCCATAGTAACAACTCTCTGCAACTGCTTGAATTGAAGGAAAACAACAACAACAAAACTATACATGTTATTTAAACGTTTTCTTTGTGATATTATTTAGCTAAGTAGTGGTTGTAACACACAATGCTTTGACACAACTGGACATGCACCTACACAGACTTACCTTCGCGGTAGTCTAGTGGACAATATATTTTCAAGTAAATACTGTTGCGCACGGCTTAACCAGAGGATTCTGTTTAGTGCAATTTGGGATGGGGTCGACCACATAACTAACACAAAAACGTGAGGGTCAAAGTACAAAATTACATACGTACGTCCAAACATATATATAAATAAACAAACATCCCCGATTTTCAATTGTGTTACCCCTGTAAGTGTCTCGCTCGCTACGCTCGCTCGCCAATAATACTTATTACATGAGTCAGAGTGTGATATGGCGAAATATTTCATGAGCAGGCTAATTTATTTTTATTTTCATTTTCATACGAGCCAGAGGCAAGTGAAAATAAATCCCAGAGAGTGAAATATCTATAAGCCATATCAATCTGATGAGTGTAATAAGTGGTTTATTCCATGCTAGATATCTTCACTGAAGTAGTTTGTCGGTAACTCTTGGAGTAAAGTTGACTGTGTACTCTCTAGGGGCTCCTCACACCCCCGCTGATATTTTAGTGATAGCTTGAGTTATCTCACGGGTCACATACCTAAAGAAAACACTGTGAAGATATCTAGCCTGGATATATATATATATATATATATAGTACTTATTACATGAGTCAGAGTGTGATATGGTGAAATATTTCATGAGCAGGCTAAGCCTGAGAGTGAAATATCCTGTCATATCACTCTCTGAGCTATAGTTTGACCTGAACTCACATATAAAGTTGGATGTAGGGATTCCCCAAACCCACAGCTGTTATTTTAGCAGCTACTCTAACCCTCCCCCCCTTTGGGTAGGCTACTCCAGAGGAAGCTGGTAGCTGTAAAAACAGGGGAAGGGGAAGTGTTGAACTTAACCGTATAGTACCTAAAAATATCATTGTGAAGATATCTATCCTGTATATAGTTTTATAATTGCAAAAGTTCGAAGGAACTGCTATAAGGGATATTTTAACAATTCTAATATTCATGTCCTTGGTGGTGATTATAGTGCTATATGATTTATGTTTACAACTTTAAAATTGCCCCTTCAGGAGGGACTGACCCATTTCGATATAACCACTTGAATTTTTAACTTTTTTTAATTCTACTGTGCTATACTGGATTTATAATGAAGTTCATGATGAAAGAAATATTTAAACCTACAGACTGATGCCTCCAAAAGGAGATTTCCTTTATTTCCTTCTTTTGTACTTATTTATGCTCTAGATTGGGAATACCATTCTCTTGAACTTCTTAACCTCAAGGACATGAATATTAGCATTGTTAAAATATCCCTTATAGCAGTTTCTTCAAACTTTTGCAATTATAAAACTATATACAGGATATAAGTAAAATAATCAAGAAGTGGGTTTCTTTCAGGGGAACAGTGGGACCATTTGCCCCCTCCTCCCTTGACCAAAATCCCACCCCCCTAGAAATTATTGTTACATTATTTAAAACACATTATTAAAGGCGTATAGTAAACACTGTCACTTCAATGTATAATATTACACTGATTCTTCTTGGCTATTTGGTCCATATGGCTAAGGCTTTTTCTATATCATCATCATCATATATGTTTTTGGGTGATTCAATGACTTCTTCATTAAGTGAGAAAGTTCCTGTTCTCCTACAGATGTGAGTCAAGTATATTTATCTTCATCGGTGAGAAACTTTATTTGACAGCAGTTTCCACTGGAATTTACCCACAGATGTTGGCCAAATACTCAAGTTTGGAAACATAGCTTCAACACGTCAGTTTCGAGGTCTTTCGTACCTGCAACTGCTATATGACCCCTCTTCTAATTTGTAACTGTAACTGGACTGAATATACTTCTCTTTTCTATTCTCAAGCTACTGCCAGCCTGACACCCAGCCCGTTGGAATTGGTAGAGGGTAAAACTAAGTGACCTTTAAAGTTTATTTCAAATTGTAACTTCCCCTTTTTTTGGGGTGAAAAGCTGAAAGAAACCCTGATAACCCAAACAACTTTTAGGTGTTTGATTATAGAATTTCTACAATCACACATAATCTCACCACAATCAATTATTACTTCAACATACAGAGATGTTACATCTTTCAAGTTTAATATTGCAAAAACATCACTCATAAGTCTGAGGAATATAAAACAAAAAACAACAACAAACAGAAGGTCAGGAGAAATCTTTGTCACTTATTAGAGGAAAGAAACTTTTCTTTTGTTGAGCCATTTTATTTTTTTGACTCACTCTTTCATCAAACATATCCACATATTTAAAAGCATGGCTAGTAACGTCAACATTATTGTGATTAGTTTCTGAGAGTGATGGGTACTAATTTGTTGTGGTGACAATTCCTAGTATATAAATAGAACCAAATAAATTACACATACGGTATCAGTACAAAAGAACTAAAAGAAACATTTTTTAGACTGATCTGTATGTTTTTTTCTTCATCATTCAGATTGGACTTTTTCAAGTATTTTAACAGTCTCATCCTGTTCTTTTTGGTACCTTGCTGTCACATCAATGTAAATTAATAACTTGTTCAGCTTTTTGTCAATGATCTGTCAATTTTATCTTGTTGATTTATTACACTACTTTCATTTGTGTAATTCAAGAATAAAAGTGAAGCTTTTTTGCCTTTCAGTAAGTTTTCTCTCCGCTTTATCCTCTCTTGCTTTTTTTGGTGCTGGCACACAGCAACACTCGTGTGTGGCTTAATTAGCTATTAACCTCAATACTACAAAGTTGTAAGGTAAGTGGGTGGGCCCTTAATACCCATCTATAGAGTTGAAGTTATTTCGCGTGGTTTATTACAGTAATAAATTCATGGTTAGTTAGTGTGATTTAGGGATCCAGTCACAATGGGTATGACACTGGACAGCTTGCTAAATTGCACTTCACTAAAATTTTGTGAGCCTCGCAGTTTTATTCTGGAACCTATTGAGTGTGACACCTCAATAAAGAAGTATCATGAGAACAGTTCCAAACTTGGCACAGATGAGGAGTGTACCATGACAAACAAAAACAAGTTACTCAGTAATTTTGATGCTTTTTACTATACCAAAACAAAATGCAATAAAAAAGGGAAGAGAACTTTTATGAGCAATAAGCTTTTAAGTATACGACTACGAATACTCAGTTCCCCTGACTGGATGCTCTTGGCTACATGGGTGGTGTGCCAGACAGTTATTGCAATAACACTCTCCAGGCAGTAGACAAACTCATGAAATCCATGGGTGGAAATGCACAAAGAACGCTCTCCCGCACCCCCAGCAGATATTTTAGTTGGCAATTGTGGCATCTTGGAATATCTCAATCATCCTAAGGCCTAAGATTTGTGCACAGGGTGTAAGTCTAGTCAGAGATACTCATCACTGTCCATGCTCGAAATTGCAGCTCACAGAAAGAGTGGCTACAGTTGTGATTCTGCTAATGTTATTCATAGTGTTAAAGCCTAATTTCCGGGTGGAGCTAGAACTGCTTTTTTTTTTTTGATGATTCCAATGAATCACATGACTCCCTTCTTGCCATACATGTTCTGCCAGTGGTGATTTGGTGAAATATCCATGTTCACAGGCTGATTTGTGTTCTTTAATTCTAATGCCTAGCGCTCTTCCTGATTCACCTATATAGAAATCTCATTGGCAGAAAATGTATGGCAAGAAGGGATTCATGTGATTCATTGGAATCAAGTAAAACTTTTGGATTTTTCACAAGGCATGGTTGAGAGAAAAGTAAAAGAAGCCATCTACATAAATATGTCACCCAACAACTTAACCATGAATAGGGACTCTGGAATGGAGCTTTCCCCTTTAGTATTGAGAGCAGCTAGAGGCCACTCACATAAATAAACAAGAATCAACCTTAGGCAATATATTGCATTTTGTCAAGCATCACCCTTAGGCTTGTTTTTTGATTTTTATAAATCAGCCCTGATGATGGCAGAAGCAGTCTGCTGAAACATGTTGGCATTAAAAATGAATTGTTTGGTATAAAAAATCAAATTGGTATAACATGAACTATAACCAGCAAGAAAAAACTTTAAAACAGTACATATATTATGTTTAGAAAGGGAAAACATTTTTGTGATATAATGTTTGATAGGAGGAGCCCATGGATGGATGTTCTGATGGATCTTGGAAGGGACCAGATCAACAATCATGCAGATTATTTACTTGTGATGATGGTAAAGGCCTATACTATCCTTTAAACCGTCTTCAACATGATCAAAGAGGATCATCATCAATGAATACAGCATACAAAAATTGTAAGAACAAGTTATTTATACTTGTTTGATGGAAATTATGTACATGTACCATACATTACTTATAGATTAATACAATAAGACCAAATTTATTATATTGACCATGAATGCGTGAGAGGACAATCGTGCATCTGGCCATGCTCTTTATTATAATTATCTTTGGCATAAAGTCTGCTTCTGACAGAAAAAATGAGGTGCAGCAGATAGACAACTGATTTGACATGTGTTCTCAAACATAACCCATGTATTAAGTAGAGTTGCATCGATAATCTATCGGTCTATCATTTATTGGTATATCGGCCTACTTTTTCGATATCGGTATCGGTCGTCAGCACTACCCGCCGTACCGATATAATTAACCGATAGAAAAAATTTCGTACGCGACGCGTGACACTGAACAGATGAATTCTACTTGCTCTT
>WLWD01004436.1_pt1 | contig 21498 bp, 15 predicted proteins | sample 6712731 | NCBI WGS metagenome assembly WLWD01 (sample SAMN12718690, study PRJNA576275) | sponge metagenome | isolation source: marine sponge | host: Mycale hentscheli | place: New Zealand: South Island, Marlborough, Capsize Point | collected 2014-11-01
TCACGAGCCAAAGGCGAGTGAAAATGTGGCGTGAGAGTAAAATATCATTCCCATATTGTACGACGAGTGTGATAAGTGATTTATTGCTTCTTTGAAATTTTTCTCAACCGGTTACAATACAATTTTCATTGATTTTACTCGCTACGCGCCCGCTACAAGTAGCGTACAATATAAACCGTACAATATGGGAGAATACAGAACGCTCGCGTGATGCGATATTCAAGTAAAAATATCAAAGCTGCAATAAATATATATATATATATATATATATATAATATACACATAGTATAACTATTGCATCTCCCACTAGACAACTAAATACATGTAATATTATAAACATAATTGTGACGCCACTCCTGCTAAGACTACACTCTCCCAGTGTCCTTAAACGATGTACGTAGATCATTAGAGAGAGAGAGAGAGACAGCTAGCATTATTAGCCCGATGATACTTACCGCGTACTCCTGCTCAGTCACGACTTTATTGGAGATGAGCTCTTGAGAATACTGCTCCACCACAGGCTTGTGCTTCTTTATAGACTGGTACATCAATGGCTAACACACACACACACACACACACACACACACACACACACACACACACACACACACACACACACACACAAATTGGGAATTTACACCTCCTATTGCTCTCTGTTGAACTCAAAATCATATTAAAGGGGAGACGAAATGGGCAAAGTGGGGGGTGTGGCAGTGACTTAGATATAATGATTAATAACTTTTGAACACTATTTGTCTCCACAGGCTCTTCACTGATAGCAAAAATTAACCTTTTACATTATTATACGTGACTATCACATCCAACTTGCAATTGAAATGCCATCATGCACAAACATCTCTCTCACACATCCTCACTCCCCCCTAACTCTCTCATGTGACATCACTCATACAATAAAGTGAATACATATCATTATATGTAGAGTGACTGCTACAAATGCTATCAGCCAGTCAGCTATGTATGTCCACCATCACTTAAGGTCCAATTTGGGAAAAAACCTCTTCAAAGCTATGCCACAGCAGGAAATAACTATTGTAGATACCTGGAATCCCGATAAGCAACAATACGCTATTGATAACATCTCTACGTCATAACAACCAGGAAATTATTATCATAATATGCAGATAGATATTGGAAATATAACTTGAAGAAAGTCAGGAACAGAAAGAGGAAATTATCTAGTGCAAGCTACCCCACACTGCAGGAGAGACGGACATGGAATATGAATATATCATAATGGTGACTTTCTGGTGTTCTTGTTGGAGTAACCATGTAGCTAGAGGTGAGCATTGGTGTTTAATTATGTGTCACTATAAATAACCTCCTCGATATATTTGCAGGAGTATTGTTAATATTGAAGTAAGTATGTATGTACCTTGATCGGGTTGTTGCAGAGCTAGAGTAATTACTTAGAATAAGCTATGAAGGAAGAAGTAAACTAAGAATAGCTGATGGGGGGAAACAGATTGAGTACATATCATTTATTATTATTATTATTATTATTATTAGATGTATTCTCTCTCTTTCACAGGCTTTTTTAAAACAATACAGAATTAAAAATATTTGGTCGCCACTGGGAATCGAACCCAGGACCGCTTGTATAGCGCACAAGCGGTCCTGGTTTTGATTCCTGGTGGCGACCAAATATTTTTTTAATTCTGTATTGTTTAAAAATCCTGTGAAAGAGAGAGAATACATCTAGTGAGTAAAAGAAGGCTGAGAAAGAAATTGTGAATTATTATTATCACCATCATCATCATTATTATAATAGGAAATTTTTTCTCTTTTTAACAGCCAATATTTTTAATTATAACTTAGCCCGACGTTTCGACTTCTTACCAAGTCGAAACGTCGGGTTAAGTTATAATTAAAAATATTGGCTGTTAAAAAGAGAAAAAATTTCCTACTAGATTATAATTATTTCAGCCGAGAATGACTGAATTATCATTATTATTATTTATTATTATTTATTATTATTACATCCCATACAGTTTGTAGATTGTTCGCTACATGTATACTAAATTATTTAACTTAATGAAGTTAGAACACCACAAGATGTCTCTATCTAAAAAAATATCTTTAACATAACATATACTCATAATTATTCTCTTCCACGTTGTTTGTTTGTTTGCTTGGTTGTTTCTCCTTCCCAAGGTGTTTCTCCTCTAGCATTCAGTAAGATAGACAGCGTTCCCCCTCCAGTCAGTCTGAACGGTTCATCCGTCCAACTCTCCCCTCTAACAGATGGACACACCTCTTCCCTGAATCTGCCGGCAAACCCCGGGAACCAGTGGGCCGTGAGCCTAGTGGCCTTCAACAGCACAACCTTCCACCTGCAATTTGACTTCGTAGACACAACCACGCCCCCAAATTTCATGAGGATAGACTTCTTCCAATGTCCTGATTGGGGGGTGGGGCTCACCACACTGTTCGTCCAAGAAATGTACGAACATCCCGTCACTGGTTATGAAACTCTGCCCTCAGCAACCGGGACAATGAACTGCATCGGGATTACGAGCAGGCTTTATAACGTCACTGGACTGGCCGCTCCGGGGCAAATCAGCATCACCATGACGACCATCGGCAGGCTATACCTGGCAGAGGTGGCTTTCTACGCTGACGTGAACGGCTTGAACCGTGAGGATGATGCTGATCAAGAAACGCCAAGCTACTATTCCAGAGTGACATCTGCTACTGAGCTTCAAACGGCCAGTCACCACACAACTAAACACAGTCTTACCACTGCACCCTCATCTTCTAATCCACTGAAGAGCACAACTCGGGCATCGTCTTCATTAAATCTGCACAGTTCTCAAGAGCCAGACACTAATAATAACAGCAACCTATTGCCACTCCAGAATACGGCTCCATTTTCCTACAGCAATGGGGGAGGAACCTCAGACCTGACCAATCAGTCCCACTCCTATACTAGTAAGCAAAGCATCAGGTCTGTACACTTTTACAGTACCAATGTATGTCTACCCTTTACCTAGTCAGTTGGTTGCCACCAGGTTACCCTTTACCTAATAGGTTTGATGCCACGAGGTACTTCTTGGTGACAGCCATTTTTTTCTTTTATTAATTTAAAAGGGCCAGCGAAAGAAAGAGAATAATTGGTTTAATTATCTGAAAAGTCTTCAAATGATTTTAGCCTCTAGTATACATATATACAAATGTTGGATGCATATCTCGTGGAATATGTAGAGTTGGGGGGAGGGGAGGGGGAGGAGGGGAGGGGAGGGAGGGGGGGATGTCAATTGTACGAAGTCCATAGAGTGTGTAAGAAATTTCACACACAGACTGGAGATTAGTCACGCCCACCCAGTTGTTGCAACACACATCACAGTCACGGAGAACAAGTTGGATACGCTGATTCACTACATCAATAAGACGAGATCTGAGGATACTTCCTCCCTGAGGATGGCCACGATAGATTACAAACACATTCTTTGATATCAACAAATATCTTCTCATTGTTTGTGATATACACAGGTGCGATGTTGACGTAACACATCCATAGTTATTCTTTGAATACGTTTCACATTGCTCGCTCTCTACCCAGGTACGCTGCCATGCAAGGACGCTTGCCTCTGCCCTTCACAAACTTCCTTCCCTACCGTAACCGTCATCGCCACGGCAATAGCGGTATCCATGGCAACCACATTCATCAACATGGCCGTGTGTCTGTACTGCCACGGCCGAAAGAAGAAACTAGCGGAGGAACGGCAGACGAGACAAACGGTACACAACGTGGAAGCAGACAACAACAACAACAACGATGATGTCACCAGTATTACAACTGAGGACAACCTCTGTTATAGAGAGGTCAGTTTCACGCACACGGACGCCCCTGATGGTAACGATGACGGGGTCGTTAAGGAAGACCTAGTAGAGGACGCGTGGCATCAGAGTGAGCTGAGGGACAAAGATGAAGAGAAGCTCTACGAGTCAGTGAAATTGCCGACTCAGCAGTATAGTTTGGATGTGTCCATGACCTATTACTGACTTCCTGCAACTGGTGGCAGAAAACTGATACCTTCTGTCGTATGTGTCATGTGTGTGTTTAACAATACTGCACATTAGAGCCAGCATGTGTGTATGTGTGTGATAGGGTGTGCTTATATGTGTGTGTGTTTGTGTGTGCGTTTGCGTGTGATTGTGTACATGTGAAACGTTCATTCAGAAATTAAGAATCAATTATTTATGAGCATCAGTTGGTGTACGAGATGAATTAGTCAAACAGAAAAAATAAATCACACATGTACAAGTAGTCTATATACACATACGAACATTAATAAGACACACCCCTTAACCACACCCACTGACTATTATATCTTTTATCGATTATAAAGAGATAAACTAATTTTATGAGTAGCCAAAATCAAGTGAAATCACTCACATATGCTCGTAAATATCAAGCCATATAAACCACACCCTTCTCACCTGCGTAAGCATGGGCTCGTCCATCTCATTGTGCCCGTATCTCCGGTAACAGACCAGGTCGATGACAACGTCCTTCTGGAACTCCTTGCGCCATTCTGCCGCTATCTTGCACACGTGCATCACAGCCTCAGGCTTGTCAGCATTCACATGGAAGATTGGAGCTGACACAACCTAGCACATTTAGATTAATTAATTAATGGGGGGGCGTAATATTTAATGGGAGCTAAAACTTTGATATTTAGAGGGTACTTTACCAACAAAAGGCTTTGAAACATTGTACCAAGTATTTTTGTAGAACATAATTTACTGAATGAAGGAAATATGCCAAGAAGACACAATACCTTATATACCCAACCATTTCAACCTCCAGGTCTTCACCAGTTGGCTGAATGGCTCTATGTGAATTCAGATACTAGGTTGATCCCAGTAGGAAATGGACAATGAGCAATAATTGTATTTAAACTTCAGTAAAAACAGATGTGGACTTACATATCCACATGCTGGAGTATCCTTGGCCCATATTGTACATACGTACTGTACATCTGCTCATATTATCACCATAGAAACACAATAGCAAGTCCTAAGCAATTACAGTTGCATAGGAAGTGGGAGGGGTGGGGGTCCAGGGGGCTTGAGCTACCCCATAATAAAAAATGTGATTTCTCACATGATCACCAGCAAACCACAAAACTCATGCCTTTGGAGCCACTCATTGTAGAAATATCTTCCAACACTCCCCACTGATGACCCAACATAAATACTAATACATAGTATTAAAACTAGTGGTGTGCTTGAGCACAAATGGCGAGCGAGCCTGATAGTTAGGTAACATAAAAATAAGTACTGTTACTATGTTTTAGCTTAGTTCATGCAAAAACTATAATAGCCGTTATGACCTTTTATTTCAGCAAACAAATACAAAATCACTCTCTTACCTGATTAATGGTAATTTTTGTAGTATCAAACATCTGCCATTCTGATAATCTCAATTACCAGTAACTCTTGAACAAGCTCTCAGCTACGATAAAAAAATAAACCAGTGTTATTATTTGTAATTTTAGCTCCGTATCCCCCTAAAACGGCGAAGTTTTGAAATTAAGTCTGGAAAAGGGTCTTCAATGCCATAGTAACCGGTCGAATCAACTTTTTGTTTCTTGAAAAGCAAGTGTTTTCGCAGAAATTTTCTCACACTTTGGAGCTTTAAGTAAGGCTTGCTTAATGCTGTAGATTCAGAATAAACTGGGGTCAAGCCTAAAAAGCCGTGTTTTTTTGGAGAAAAAAGTTCCCCGCGCGCGTGTTTAATTACATACGTACGTCCAAACATATATACAAATAAATAAATAAACAAACATCCCCGATTTTCAATTGTGTTACCCCTGTAAGTGTCTCGCTCGCTACGCTCGCTCGCCAATTAAGATGCACTATCTGCACATGTAAAACATCGGTACAGCACACAATCGCTAAACTCCTAATTGACCACACCCACCTGTTTGACCACGCCCACCTGATGGCCACACCCATCTAAGTGACAACGCCTATCCAGCTAACCACGCCCATGCATCCTACCTTAGCCACATCAGTGCAGTACGGGGATGACCTCGCCACTCTGGGGTCGGTGGTGAACCCGATCTGGTTATTGACAATGATGTGAATGGTCCCATGAGTGGTGTAGTCCGGTAGGTCACTCAGATGGAACGTCTCGTAGACCACGCCCTGTCCGGCAAATGCTGCGTCACCGTGCAGCAGAATACTCATGGCAGTGCGACCTGGCGAGAAAAATTAAATATTACATCCAGAAAGAGGCAACCTACAAGGTGTGTTCTCTCTCTTTCAGAGGCTTTTTAAACAAAACAGAATTAAAATATTTGGTCGCCACTGGGAATCGAATCGAATTTTCGTTGGTCTGTTGAGAGTGAGACTGTAGCATAGCAGTACCCCTTAACAGTGTAAATACAGAATTGGAGTGTTTGTTTGCCGGCTGGTAGTCGTAGCTCAGTGGCAGAACGCTTGTACGTTAAGCAAGTGGTTCTGGGTTCGATTCCCAATGGCGACCAAATATTTTGAATTCTGTATTGTTTAAAAAGCCTGTGAAAGAGAGAGAATACATCTAATGAGCAAAAGAAGGCTGAGAAAGAAATTATGAAGAAAAAACATTTATGATCTTATTAAAACAGAGGTTATGAAGTTGGAGACCTAAACATGTCTCCACTTGTAAGTAAATACACCAAATACCAATTTCCTCGAACAGTTAGTACACGTTCTTTTCAGGGTGTGTGGTTTATTTGAGGGTGCACTCTAAATATATTATAAGGCGGTGGCAGCAGTTAAAAAGCAGATATGGTTGCAGTAGATACAAAGATTAGCTAAATTGCTCATCCAGTTCAGGACCAATGTCAGCAGGGTTTCAACCACTTGGTCAGTCCCACTAGAGAGGAGAGTTCGTGTGACTGTATCTTCAGCTAACAGTTGCCAGTCAAAGTAGAATTCATAGAATTTTAACTTGTGAAGTACAGTACATAGACACATACACATAAAAAGAGTCGAAAATTTAATAAAACTTTGGTAACAATCTCCAATATTTTGTGCAGGGTTGGGGGGGGGGGGGTGCACGTGATATTCAAGGGCTAGTACTTTTTTTTTTTTCAAACTGGTGAATTGTACACAATCTATTCAAGGAAATAAGGTACTATATCATTTGTATTGTTGACCTCCCATACACACCCATGTATGTACAAATATGCACATGTACACCTACACACATGTGCATGTACACCTATACAACACATACACCTGCCCTCACGGGAAATGTAATTGAAAATGTTGAGTAAAAAGATTGAAAGCACCTATTGATAATTCATACAAATGTTTTAATCTCAGAAGATATTCATCAGTTGAAAACATAATTGAAAGACTTACTGTCAAAATGTGTCTAGACAGAATTTTCTTATACCTTACCCGATCGTTACCTTCACTTAATTCTATAGAAGGTGTGTCAACCTTATGTTCTGCATGCTCTACTAGTAATTATTAGTCACTCTTGACTACCCCGTACCACACAATAATCAGTCCAGTTAATGGAGAGCACAAAAAGGTCACTTTCGTGTGTACGTGTGTACGTGTGTGTGTGTGCGTGTGTGCATGTGTGTGTGTGCATGTGTGTGTGCGTGTGTATGTGGTGCAGTGGTGTGTCCTTGGCTCAGGGTCTGAGGTCCTGAGTTCAAGCCCCACTTCATCTCCTCTGCCTCCACCAGCCCCACCAGTCCACCCAGCTATGATTGGGTACCTGACATTTGCTGGGGTGCAAATTCAAGGTCTTTTCTAATAAAACAGCAAATGGTCCAAGTGGGAAATCGAGTGCCCACACCACTTGCTGTGAGGAAAAGCCTGTTCTCCTGCGAGTTCCTAGCCCGGCTCCAGGAGCTTTGCTTGCACGCTCACTGTGCCTGCTCAGTGCACAGGCATCCTGGCTCTGCCAGGTGCGCGTGACCTGCTAGCAATAACAAGATGATATGCACTTTCATTGTGTGTGTGTGTGTGTGTGCGAGTTTCTATTGTCCACCATTGTCCCACTAATCTGTGATATGGTCTCTCTGATAGTGAAATGAAAGACTATATTATCAAAACAAGAGATAAGAATTCAACAACAATTGAATTAGAAAATCACAACTTAATAATCTTGGTAATACAAAAAAAAAGAAAGAAAAAAAAAAAGAAGAAAAAAAGAAGAAAAAAAAAAAAAGAAAAAAGAAAAAAAAAAAGAAAGCTACTGATACCAAGCTGCACATGATGCTTTCCTTCTACAGGAAAAATAAAACACCTGAAAACACACCACCGTGACTGTTCAAACCTGCGACTTGCTCTTGTTTTGAGCAAAAAAGAAAACTTTCAAATTACGACGAAAACTACAGCTAACCTATTCCACAACTGCTAGTGAATTTTTGTACAAGTTGGAACCAATAATATAATTAGGGTCTTAAATTTAACATCAAAATATTAACTGTACCCATGACTTACACACAACTCAAACACTCAGTCAATTACTTTAAGCAGTGAAAATGAAACTATTTCACAACCAGAGACAATGTTGCACTAGCACTACACATACATACATACACACACATATACAAACACTTAATGTGTGCACACACGCTTACTGGTAATCTATTGATACACTTAGATCAACCGGGAGACTTCCCCAAAATATTTAGTTTACAATTGGCTGACTCTACGGAAGCATTGAAAGTCATCATAAACTGTCAACAACCTTAAAAAAACCCGATGAGAGCTCCCTTTCACAGAAAAGCTGCTCTAGAACTAAAAGCCACAACGAGTTCTATTTCCTAACTAAAACTTAAGCTATTATTCTCCAGTCATGGAGGCTACGGCATCATCTTCTGCTATGTTTTCTGCACCACTGTGGACCAAGGAAGAGCAGAGCAGGCCTCTCTTGAGCAAGACATCAAAACTGACCATCATCAGAAGGAGGTATCAAACCACCAGGAAATGCTTCGCCTCTCCGGCCATCTTTACGCTATTAGCAATCAGCTTCCTGAGTCACGCGATATACTATTTCTTCGGCAGCCCCACCCACCTATTCCCCCGCTATTTCGAACGTCTATACTTGAAGTCATCACTGCCACTACTTTACAAGAACCTATACAAATCCTCCTGCATGGCCGCCCTGTACCTACTCTTCCCGTTTGCCGGGTACTTGGCGGACACCAGGCTGGGCCACTACCGAGTCATCCTGTACTCCACGAGACTCCAAGTGCCTGCACTGGGTTTGACCATTATTGGCGGAAGCATCCTCGTTGGCGTGCATCACTTCGCACCCACAAACATTGCGTACGAGTTCGTAAAAGTGGGAGGGTACATCACTTTCACCATCGGACTAATCCTGGTACTGCTAACAGTCGTGGGAATCGGAGCTAATGTGGTCATTTTGGGGCTGGATCAGTTCTTCGATACCCCGTGGGACGACCAAGTGGTCTTCGTATTGTGGTACATGTGGACCTCCTTCGCCGCTAGGCTGATCACAGGAGTCTTAGGTAATTTACAGAAGTATAATAACGACATGGTCGTTTATTACGGCGTGGCTGGAGCTATCTATTCCGTCGTGCTTGTGGCAATACTAGTGCTACACTGCTTGCTAAGTCGAAGAAAAGACTGGTTCGTTACGGACTATCACCGCTCGAGAGACAACCCTTACCAGATGATATACAGAGTTACTAAATACGCCCAACGCAATCGGCTCCTTCTCAACGAGAAAGCTTTCTCAGACTGCAACCATAAAGTGCCGTCTGGTTTCGACGTGTGCTTGCAGAAATACGGTGGACCGTTTAGCTCGTCGATAGTGGAAGATGTGAAGTCGTTCTTCAGCATCGTCAAAATTCTGATACTTGCTAGTTCTTTTTTTTACTTTGTGCACATCTCCTACAACATGAACGATATATTCCAGAAACATTTGATGGGCAATACGGAGGATTCCGATATCACATTAAACTACACCTCAAGCATGAATCACATGGCAAAGGGCTTGGCTAAAATTCCCATAGTTATAATGCTACCTGCTTACATTATCGTCGTACGACCGCTAATACTTCCTCGTCTGCCCAAATCGCTCAAGAAAATAGGAATCTACTATATAGTGACGTTGATTCCCTATCTGGTAGTGATCGCGGTGGACCTCGCACTACAAACCCAGTACAAACACACCCACTGCATGTTTAAGAAAACCCACAACTACACCGACATACCTCCAGCTTTCGGCAAATACTTCCAGGCATACAACCTCGTTAACCATGCGGTCAGCGACGTTATCGTAACCGCCATCTATGCCGCTCTCTACAAGTTCATCTGCTCGCAGAGTCCGCACTCCATGAAGGGCTTTCTCGTCGGCACAATATTCGCTCTAACGGGATTCTACGAGCTGGCCGTCAACTTGATCGCCGTAATGATCGGCCACATGTGGAAGTTGAACATCCGGCACATTAACTGCAGCACGATGTATTACATCATTAACTTCACACTGGGCGTGGCCACCATGCTGCTGTACGCCAGAGCCGCCCACAATTATCGCTATCGGAGAGTGGGTGGAGCAGAAGATGAAGACCTGGAACCAGCACCTGGTGGCTGCGGGGGCGGGTTGCCAAGCAAACAAGGTGGTAGGTGGTGCGTGCGAAGGAACGTGGAGTGACGATGAATCATATTGGTTTTAATCGAGAAGAATCAGCAGATACTAGCAAGAAATGTGAAACTTTCCCCCAACACTGGCAAATTAATTGAATGTGGAAAATATCAAATGTGAATGTGTTATCTTGTCACTCACTTACGCATGCAAATCTGTCAATATAAATACATTAACAGCCGCATAGCTAGCCATACGCAAAATACACAAGGAGGGTTCAAAATAAACTATAACACATGCACAATTATGCAGATTGGATGAGTTGCAAAGACAAAATGCTAGTACTAAAGGTTTGTAAGGGATTGTGGGTTTTCCAGCAGTGGTGAGTGCCATGCATCCCAGAATAAGGCACACAATAATAACTAGCAAGTACCCCACCCACCACACAGTGGCTTGACCTTTGACCTACCCACCACACAGTGGCTTGACCTTTGACCTACCCACCACACAGTGGCTTGACCTAGTTTTATTCATTGTTATCATCCTCTACACTTGGTTAAGGTAACATCAGTTTCCCTCTCCTGCTCTCTTTTTTCCTGAACTATCTTGGCTTTTCTAATTCCCCTCCTTTCTTTCCTTCAGCTCCTCTTCTTCTTGAGTCATGGAGTCCCTTCTCCTCCATTGTCTACCTCTCCTGCTTCTGAATCTCTCTGTCCTCATCGTGACTGTGGACTTAGGCCTTGCGAAATTGTTGCCTTCCTTTTTGAAACCTACGCCACCTTTCCTCGCCGATTCCACTCACTTTTAGTTACAATGAATCACTTTCTACTGAATGTGCCGACGCTATACCCATTCAGCTTATGACAATGCTTTACCTAACTGTTCAAGCTCATGAATTATTCATGAAGATGCACATCGTCGTTGTTACTGGCAGGCAAGCGTATTACTATAGAGATGATGCTTACCAATGAACAAGAGAGTAAGAGAGGGAGATAGAGCATACGGGATTACTTGTTCTCTATAAACTATAAAGTCAGGGCTTCATGAATCAGGTAAAGGGCTTTTTTGAAAGCAATCCCTTCATAGTTAGGTATACTGTTATAGCATGTGTGTGATGTTTTAGAGTACATCTGCACTTTATCTTCAGATCAGTGATAGCTTGAGAGCTAGCAAAGCCAACAAAATTGAAAAATATATCCGTGTGCCTCATGTCCTGTATATTTAGTAATGGTGACACTTTACCAGTTTCAAACATGTCAATGGAGACGTATGTATGTGTGCACAGTTCATGTTACAGCAAAGACAGATTCATCACACCATGCCCTCCCTGTACAAGCAACCTTGCCTCACTTGCTTACTAAACACAAGAACATGAAATAGAACACTTGTAACATGGTGCAAAGTTGGACCTTTCTATAATCGCGTAGTGTATACACTATATTCAAAACTAACATATAACACTGCCACTTGTGTAAACATGTATTAAAAAATTCAAACTTCAAAGTTCCACTCTGAAAGGCGTAGCTAAACTCCGCCCACTTTACGTAACACAGTGCCTACAAGTTTTGATTTTATCTATCATTACATCACCTATTTGGAGCTATACAAACACATGCACGTCTTCTGGTCAACTATACAGAGAATTTCATCCAAACACGTTGAGAGAGAGGTCCCCGGATAATTGAATCGTACAGAAAACTGACACACTATAATAATTGTATTATAAAAACACTAACGAAGGGGCGTGGTCGAGCAATTCTTTGTGTCTGCATGTGCTAATTGTTAGATTTTGGGTGTTCGGTTCAGTGAAGTGTTTGGATAATCAAAATTCAGATAACTGACATCCTATACTGTATATGATGACAACTCTGTTACCATCACAAGAGTCAGCCAATTTAAAGAATGGGTGTGGCATACTATGATGATTAAAAAGCAACTAACATGTGCATACATGTATGTATATGCATTGGGAAAAAAAGAATAAAAAGGTGAAAGGTGAAATAATATGTTGTCTGAACATTGTGCAGATACAATACTAACCAGACGTTCAGGGAAGAGGGCAGAAAGAGAAAAAGAAATCAACAAAAAAAAAAAGGGAGAAAAGCATGACCAAGGCCTTTCTAGCATCTCATCCCAAAACTTGTGTCTTACGTATATATCAAAATAGACACTGGGAGAATTAAATGTTTCTGTAGTCTACTTACTAGTTAGAGTCTTATGACTACAGCCTTGAAGGCACTGTCCGTCACATCTACGCACACCAAATATTGTAATTGCAGGGGGTAAATGAATTATATGTATAAGTACAAAGCACAAAAATAAGGATAGTTTCGCTGTTTTCCCCCCTTTTCATTTATATCCACCCTGTATAATGCATAGAAATAGGAGTAGTTTTACTGTAAGTTGTTGTTGCTGTTATTTTTGTTGTCCTCCTGGTAGTTATCATTTCAGAAGTTTGCTGTAATAATCTTCGACATAATACTGGACATGATTAATCTCATCTCTCTTGCGATACTCGTACTTTCTGGACACGCCCACAAACACGGCCAGGCCGACCACGCCCAGTGCTAGATTAACAGCATAGTAGATCATCCCACAGCTGGGGAACTGATGCTCGTACTTTCGTAGCGTGAGTGGGAGGAGGAGCACGGCCGAACCAATCTCAAACACGCCTCTGACGGCAAACGACATGCCTATGATGAGCCCTGTCATGGACCTCGGACTCTGGGAGCAGATAAACTCGTTAAGCGCCACGTAGCCAAGCATGCGTGATAAAGCCGACAGAAAGTATTCCATAATGATGAGGTAACGAAGATAGGAGGGCGTGGCATGGCCTGAGATTTCCTCGGAAGAGTTGGAATTTTGAAATCTACTCCAGCGGTTCTTAGAATCGAGGAAGCAGTCCAAGGATCGATCTCTGGAGTGCAATACTGTTTCCAGGACAAACATCAACATAACCAGCATCAAACTGATAAAATATCCAATTCCCATTCTCTTCAGAGGTCCCGGAATGTAGAAATGAAGAAATGGCCGCAACAGGAACAAGTACAACGGAATGCAAATCACGACAAACATACAAGAGAGAAAGTTGCTATCGAGAAACAGTATCTCTTCCATTTCTCTAGAATTCCTTCTCTGAAGGATGTTTGAATTAGTGAATCTCACTTCTGTGCCAGTCGAGGAATACACAGATCTATTAGACATGTGCATATAAAAGAGAGAAGCTATGGGATTCGTAGCAATATCAAGCACAAAGATCGAGCCAAACGCAGCCAAGACTTTCAGAATGCCGTAAAAAGCCTTCACGTCTTCGACTTGCTCCGTCGTGAATGGACCACCATACTTGTGCTTGCCAAAGTCGAACCTGTTCGGGATCTCATCTTCACAGAAGGTGAAGGCGCTGCGACGCAATGGAGCCTTGTGCTTCCAGGCAAACCGCGTGATTTTACACACCAGCTTGTACGGGTTCCCCTTCTTGGATTGCAACAGAAACCATTCCTTCTTCTTGTAAGCCATATACAGAGTAGCCACCAAGACAATCGCTATGACAACAAAAGCAGCTCCAATAGCAGAGAATGAAATTTGCAGGACGTCCATATAGTAGTAATTCATCAGGGTGTTCGAAAACGCCAAATAAACGGCTTTACCCAAATACACCGCCCAAACCAGCCAGTGGAGAAAGACGACTTGGTGGTCGCCGGGGAAATCGTACAGCTGGTCCAACCCGAACTGGATGACGTTGGCTTTAAAACCGACATATCCCACAAATAATAAAACAACTCCGGGAAGTGCCACGATGCAGCCCACGATCACCAACAAAACACGAACTTCCTTGGTGATTACTCCCGCTGCAAAAACAAAGGCAGTCACCAAGACCCCCACGCCGGGCAAGAGAAGCAATATGGCCACCAGCATGAAGAGGACGCTACCAAACACTACCTTATATCGAGACAGCTTGACGTCAGCCAAGAACCCCGCCAGAGGGTAGAAGTAATCCAAAAATATAGACAGGCCGTGCGATATCGTAGAGAACGATATTTGCCCGAAGGTTTGAGGAATATTGTACAAACTGTGAAGGTGGTCGATAAAGTTGTAAGTGATGGTTACGAAGACGCACCACACCAGGATCAAAATGGCTGCCTTGGACGTCAGGCATTTCCTGGTAAAATATCTCAGAGATACTTTGGAGTTATTGCCGCTATCTTTTGACAGCAGTGTAGTGGATTCATCTTTCGGTTTAAGTAGCCTCGACAGACTGTCCATTCTCTTCATCTCTGAAGATGGAGTTGATAAAACTGACAAAGACTAACAGGATATCTACTAGTAAAGGAGGGGGAACCACAGACAGACAAGCACACCACTGCACTGGACTCTGTCCTTCATAAAGCTCTGTCCGTGTTAGAGTCTAACTTGCAGAGAAGTAACTTGCAGAGAAGTAACTTAACTACTATACCAGCTCAACAAGGCACTTTTCTTTACTTCTCCAAAGCTCACAATAACCTAGACTTCTGACTTCAGTCTTCCTTAAAAATATTATCTTTGTTTGACAAAGGAACTGGAAAACTCCAATACCACAAGAGTCAATACAGCTTTTCTTTACTTCTCCAAAGCTTGCTACAACCTCAACTTCTCTGACTACAGTCTTGTCTTTAAAACACACTTTCTGTCTATCAACTAAAAACACCACTACCACTCAGAGTCCAAAGCAAGACTGAATGCTACAGTTTGTATTACGTCATCTGAATACTGAAACTAAATCTGAACTAAACCAACTCACTAACTCATAGCAACTACTAGTAAACTTGCCTCCACCAGATAATAAAATACGCTATATTAACAACTTATATGGTTGGGTTTTTTTCCCCAAACTGAAAAATTGTTTGGATAAATCTTCCAAAGAATCAGAGATGGTTAAACAAGTGATAAATGATGCACTGTTCCCCATGGCCACACACACACACACACAATGAAGTACAACATTCAAGCCCCCACTTGCTGTGGTAGGTTTTCATTATTATAAGACAAGATACGAAGACACGGTATCAGTTCTCCATCGCGATGTCCTAGAAGTGACACTGATTGCCCACCACACTCTATTGGGTTTAATGATTGCAAGAAAGGTCGTACTAGCAGAAAAAATCCTTGTTTACGTTGGCATGGAAGCTGGGAGGAGGCACGTTTTTAAACCAAGATGCGTAGCTCTTCCCCCCCCCCCCTCCTCCCACAAAAAACAACAACAAACAACAACAACAACTTTGAATGTACATATGGCACAATTGATCATAAAACTGTAAAAGTGCCACGCCCCTACCTGGTTTGTGGCTGTCCAAGCCCCACCCCCAATAATTTCCATATGCTGTCTCTGCCACTGACAAATGTACATAATTATACATATATACATACATACTTGTTGCGTTGTAATGAACTGTAGAAAACACAAGAGCCAGTTATAAAAAGCTAGGCCATGACGACAGGTTTCATGTAAACTGAGTAGGCTGTCTGTAATAGCTGATTACCCGGGTAATTACCGGTAAATCCTGCCAGGATATCGAGACAGCTTTCGATATTCGTCCCTGCTCTACTAAACCCAAATCTCTTCCTCTATCTATATTCATAATATGTATGTGCACTACAACTTGCATCAGTTGATAACAATACGCAACTCAAAGACATGTTATTGCTGGCAGTTCTTTTCAAAGGTCAACAACACAGTTGAGAAAGACAATGGGAATGAGGTTCAAGGCAAACCAGTGCAAGGAGAAGAAGTGTGGGACGAGGAAAGAAACAAAGTGAGAGGAAGGATGAGAAATAAAATATAAGAGTAAAAAAAATAATAAAAGAGGTACAAGTGAGAGAGAAAAGCTTAAAAAATTGTAAAATAGTCTGAGCAAGAAAAATGAAAATTGAGAGGGAAAAAAAGAAGAGGGGGGGAGAGAGAAAGGAAAAATTGTATTTAATTCGATCCACCATCATACATAAGCTTGTTGTGTAGGTTTACCTATGGTTGGTCAAGAATTGCTATGTTAGTCAAATCCTTAATTGGCCAAAATAATACTGGTTCTAGTCAGTCGGCAAGACACATATCTCCTTCTATAAACTGACGAAGATACTCGTTGTGAAAGAATAATTGTGATTTATACTTGTCATTGAAAATATCAGTGACATCCAAGAATTCAATAAATGACCTCAAACTCCTCCCACTGCCCTCCAAAGAAGGCATTCTATATAATGCTACCTAATAATAGCAAATTTTCTCGTTTAAACAGCCAATATTGCTAATTAAATCTTTAACTAGGGTTAAGTTTTAATTAACAACAATATTGGCCGTTAAAACAAGAAAATTTGCTACTATTATAATTATTTCAGCCGAGAATGACTGAATCAATGCTTTCAATGTGCATGTGTGGACTTCACATGTGTGCAGAAGATAATGCTATCTGCCTTTACACTGATTAACACTGATACAGCACACACACATGTATGTATGCAGTACACACTTCTATTGCATGTGTGTAGGTAGATGTATGTACAGTGCAGATGTATAAATTGTGGCTTGCAGTACTCATTCTGCATGTACAGTATGCAATATGTGCGGGGGAGGAACCAGGATGGGGGTGGGGCTGAGGGGACCAGCCCCCACCCCCCCTCCCCACCAAGTTCTTGAAAAAAAAATATAAGGACGAATGTATATGTATACCAAAGGTAATGGAATTTACAAGACATGCTAACTTAATCTCTTCACTCGTAAATTAATATTGAAATCTTAATACAATTAATCATCAATGATTTTTAAAAAATTTGTGAGTTTTGACCTAAATATATTAGGCCCCTCCCTGTCGCTAGAGATGGGACCGCCCCTGCAATGTGTGTGGCATGCGTGCAGTATAAGTGTCAGCCCCACAGCAAATATGAGCGCAACTCACGTGCAATACATGCAGAAAGTGCCACAGTGAAGATAGTGAGCATGTAATACACTTGTATATGATGTACTAAGCATTCAATATGCTATGCATGCAGTCAATCCAGTCATTGGAACCACTTGCCTACCAATATGATGATCCTTACCCACTAAGTGACTTACCTTCAGTGTCTTTCCTTAAGAATTGCTCAGCTCTAGTTTTGCCTTGAACTACTGGATCCACAGCTACAGTAGAATGAATAATGAATGAATGAATTAATTAATCAATTAATTAAAGGAACAAAAGAATATATGGAATGAGTGAATGAATGTATGGATGAATGAGTTTATAGATGAATGAATGGATGAACTATGAATGGATGAACTCATGGATCGATGATGACTAATGAATGAATAGATGAATGAAAGAATGGATGAATGAATGTATGGATGAATGGATGAAATGTATGTACAGAAGAATGGATGTATGGATGAAATAAACATACTAATGAGTGAAGCCATACACCCTCACTTTCTTTCCTACATAGTTAATTTCAAAACCACGCCTCCAGCCTCCATCTTATCGGCCGCTACTAACCTTCCAAGTGCGAGGGGTTGGCCACCACAGCCAGTTTGACCATCTTCTTGGTATGATGGTTCTCTATCTCCAGCACCGTGCCTAAATGATACTTCACATCACCACACCCCTACACACAAACAACAACAACAACAACATATGTAATACGAATGATATACCTATGCATATAGTATGTGTGTATACATGTACGTATACTGCAATGCATAATATATAATTCATATGCACGCATAGCATAACACCAGTGGTATCTCACACGTATAATGTGTTAGTGACATAAAGCTCGAGACCACACAAACATTAACACAGAAAAAGTGAAACTAAAACTAGTGATGTGCTTGAGCACAAATGGCGAGTGAGTCTGTGCACAAACAAATCACTTCAAAAGAATCTATCAGTTTATTTCTAAAAGTACAAGTAGGTAGCCATTGTGAACATACATTAGCTAACAAATACAGAGCTACTTTCTTACCTCAGTTTCCCCGAGTACTGGTGTTTTCTGTAGTCTCTAATATCACATTCTGACTATCTGAATTACCAGTAGCTTTTGACAACAAGCACTCACAGCTACTATAAATGGCAGAGTTTTTTAAATATGTCTGGTAAAGGGTCTCAATACCATAGTAACATTTAACAGTTACTCCAGATTAGATGATTCAAGCCATAACAAAGTTTGCCATGCTGGTTGCTACTAGTTAACTGGACACCTTTTGGAAAGTATTGTGAGAGCCTAAGGCTAGAAGAAGCTCATGAGAGTTAGTATATGGCTTCATTATTTCAAAGAAGTGATGTGCCCCATGGTAATAATTGGTAAAGGGTATCCATTCATTCTGCTAGACCTATGCATGCCATGGCTCACCTCGTCCTGGGCTTCCAGTTCAGGGTTGAACTCACACAAGATGTGCTCCAGAGGCTTCCTTGCCACATTGGCCAACACATTCAGACGACCTCTGCAATGCACACACACAAAATACAGTGTACATATCTGAGGCTCCTAGTCTCAGATAGACATTATACTGAACCGCATTTACAGGTTTAATGTTACCTTACCAAATACACCGTTACCAATTAGGGGTCAAATCAATATCTTGTCATTGACGACAAATGCCTTCTACGATAACAGTGGGAAAGATTAGGGGGAGGGGCCAACTATATTTGTACTATAATTTGGTCTCACAACTTTCTCACCCTGCCCCCAGTACACACACCCACCATACACGCCCACCTGTGTGGCATGCCGATATTGAAAGTGTCGACTCCGTAGCTACAGGAATGGTCGATGATCTGCTTCATGGCCGGGATCAGGACTTCGCATCCTTCCAAACCAAACCTCTTCTCGCTCGGCCATTTCAGCTTCAGGAAGTCTTCAAACCTGGAAACACGCGCACACACACATGGTCAGTAGATAAGGGTGGGTGTGGCTGGTGGGTGTGGCTTACATGGATGATCTAATGAGTCTAGCCATAAGTATTTTTCTCTCTGCATCGGTCATCTTCATGGCATCAGGAGGCTCCACCCTCTCCCTTATCCAGTCGCCTAGCAACAAAAAGCACATGACACAACATATGTTAATACTGCATGACAAAACAGTAAAAAAAAAAAAAATTTCTCCTACCCCTGGACTGATTAGTTCAATATCTTAGAAAGTCATTAGACCTCTTCAATTTTAAAAATACCCAATATTTAATATTTATTCCTTGTTCTCCTCCTCCAAAATCCTTTAGTAAATGCCAACTGAATACTACTTATGTACGTAGATACGTAGATGCAATCCTTCGTACTATAAATATTTACTAAAAAGTATTTATTAAGCACTTCTATTTTATAAAAATACTATAAACAGTTCTCTTCAGAAAAGTTTTACCTAATTTTTTAAAGTTATTTTCATACATATGCCATGTATATACGTACCATTATAAAGCCCCCACACATACATACACACATACATACACACTCCTTGACCTCCCGCAAAATACATTACTTTATCCTTCTCTATGAACTCACACTTGTGTCTGTCGTTGATGAACATAAACTCCACCCCTATGTGCTTGCAGTACGTCTCCTTCAGTCTCCGGACTATCTCCTTCAGCGGCAGAGCCGTATCTTCCCCGCCTATCCTGGTCGTCCAGGGAAGATTGAAGACCTGCCAACAGCAAGCTCAAAATTATTGGATGTCCTTCATTAATTACGTACGTACATTACATGAAAATCCTCACACACATCTGCTGTAGTGATTTATTCCATTAAAATACCTAAAACTCCTCCCCATCCTCTCCCTCCCTCCCTCCCTCTCCCTCCCTCTCTCTCCCTCCCTCTCTCTCTCTCCCTCTCTCTCTCTCTCTCCCTCCCTCTCCTCCCTCACCTTCCCTCATATACAAATGTTATTACATGTGATTACAATCATCAATGAGGGGTGGTGGTATGATCTAGCTTTAAGGGTGGCCGCACACCGCCCACGCATTCGGTTGCTATGTGTTCTAACTACAGATCCTCTCCTTGCAAGACTATTCTACCTATCTACAAACTGCAAGTACCTCCCGAAGATACTACTCTCCAACTATGAAGCGGAAGCGGCGAAGTTTTCATGGCCCCGAGTTACAATTTTGAAGCAGTTTTCTGGAGCTATGCGGGGAGCTGAAGCCCCGCAATTTGGCACGCTACTAGCTAAGACTCTACTCTACTGCAACACAACGAGTTTTTCTTCTTTTCGACTTTACTTTACTATTTATTCGAATTTTTTTCATGTTATAAGATATTGAAAAATTCAAATTGTGGTGCACTTCATTTTTTTGTATTCTACCCGTGTGCAAAAAAATATTGTCTTTCTCATTATTAGATTCCAAGAAAAACTCGTTCAAAATTTAGAGTTTCTATTCCACTCGCAATTCTTAAGAAATAGCCCCACCCCCATATCTCGTACTACGAGTACGCGAGCAATTTTTTTTTCAATTAGATTGTATTGGTTCTAAAAAGAGCCCGCCTATATCAAGAGTAAACAAACATCAATACAACAAAACAAGAGAGTCAGAAGAGAGAGCAGTTTATTGGAGATAGCCGTAGGTGAAGGTATTAGATCTGCGCAGCTTGGGAAGTCTTCGCTCCGCAGAAATCGAGCCTGGTATAATATCCATCCACTTGAGTTCAGGTGCGCAGAGTTCAGAGAACGGCTACAGGAGGAGAGGCAGCCTGGTGCACCTTGCTGCGTGAGCTCCGACGACGTATGAAGAGTTGCTGTAAACAGATATGAGACAACAAGAAGCTAAACTAAAACACTACAACTTCGCAAAGTATACTTCTGCTACTACTGCGCGATAGTTTCTGCTCGCGTATTATCAAATGGTGGGGTATTGGCGGGGAATAAATTAATGTCCGGATCTACAGGCGGTGCGCGTTGCTATGTGCGGCCACCCTTAAACT